>Ga0307510_10002200_pt1 | contig 22042 bp, 18 predicted proteins | sample 12_EM_MG_FD_207224 | JGI IMG/M metagenome (GOLD analysis project Ga0307510, IMG submission 207224) | Populus trichocarpa ectomycorrhiza microbial communities from riparian zone in the Pacific Northwest, United States - 12_EM | ecosystem: Host-associated > Plants > Roots > Unclassified | place...
ATGGGCGGGCATACTCCGAACCCGACCTATATGGAAATTTGTAACGGTGATACGGGTTATGCCGAAGTGATCCACCTGGAATATGACGCCGATGAAATATCATTTGATGAATTGCTGCTGGTGTTTTTCAGGACACACAACCCTACTACGCTTAACCGCCAGGGGAATGATGTGGGCACCCAATACCGCTCGGCCATATTTTATTATACCGACGAACAAAAACAACAGTCGGAAGCGATGATCAAAAGGCTGACTGACGAAAAGGTGTTTGACAAACCCATCGTTACAGAAATAACCCCTGCATCAGAGTTCTATAAGGCAGAGGATTACCATCAGAATTATTACAATGATAATCCCAATAAATCCTATTGCGCATTTGTGATACAGCCCAAGCTGAATAAATTTGCTAAAGAGTTTACCGACAAGATCAGGCCGGAACTCTTGAAATAATCAGCATGAAACAAGTCATCATCTTAAGAACCGATTTGAATATGTCGGCAGGGAAAGCTGCGGCGCAGGCCTGCCATGCGAGTTTGATGGCTTTTTTGCTGGTCGCTCAAAAGCATCCGCAAAAAATTGAAGAGTGGTTTAAAACCGGCCAAGGCAAAATCATACTCCAGGTAAATTCAGAGGACGAGCTTAAACAGATCTATACCAGGCTCGCGAATGACGATACCGCAGCAAACATTTGCTACCTGGTAAGAGACAGCGGGCTTACCGAACTAAAAGGTATGGAATACACTGCCCTGGGTATCGGGCCCTTTGACAAAGATTATATCGACAACTTTACAAAGGGCCTCAGGTTATATAAATAGTAATAATTTATGAAAAAACTATTCCCGCTTCTTTTCATTGTTGCGCTGCTTGCAGCATTCAAGCCCGCAGGTCATAAAACCAAAGTGATTAAACAAACGACTGATACCGGCAGCCTGGTAAATGCAGGTAAAGTTTGGGCCGCGTTATACCAGCAGCGGGCAGCTGAATATAAAGCCCTATGTTTCCAGGCATACAATATTGCCCGGCAGCGCATTGACGAAGCGGTAAAGAAACATCATCAAAAGCCATATGCTGTAGTAACGGATATTGACGAAACCCTTTTAGATAATAGTCCATACGATGCGGCAAGGGCACTAAAAAATCAGGATTACACTCTCAAAAGCTGGAAGGAGTGGACAGCAAAATCCATTGCTGATACAGTGCCGGGTGCACCATCATTCTTTAAATATACGGCATCCAAAGGGGTTAAAATATTTTACATCACTAACAGGGATACCGACGAGCGCGTATCGACCCTGAAAAATCTGCAGCTGTATCATTTGCCCTATGCGGACGATGCTCATTTACTATTAAAGAGCAGCTCATCAAGCAAGGAAAGCCGCAGGCAGCAGGTACTAAAAAGGTATAATATCGTTTTGCTTTGTGGCGATAATCTGCCTGATTTTGATGCGCTGTATGATAACAAACCAACCGAAGAAAATCGCGCCGCAACAACAGAAAAGCTGCGAAAACAATTCGGCAAATGTTATATTGTTATCCCAAATCCAGGCTATGGCGATTTTGAAGGGGCGCTGTTCAACTTCAATTATAAACTGACACCTGCGCAAAAAGACTCAATAATCAAGTCCTTAATAAAAACAGACAAATAAACTATACCGTTGCCACAACTAATCTCTGATCTCTAATCACTGATTAACTAAACCCCCATATTAAGTTTCTGTTAATGGTGGATTTGCATCAGATCAATATGTATTTTTGATCTGTTTATCACCACCAAATACCCATGAAACAGAAATTACTCTCCGGCATCATTATTCTTTTAATAACTGCTTTACAAGTACGGGCACAACATCCCGGCAAAATAGTGCAAACAGGGCAGGTGCTTTTACCCAATGGCTGGAAGTTAAGCCCGTCAGGAACAAGTTTGCCTTTAGGCGATTTGCCACTCAACATACAACTATCTGCATCCGGCAGGTTACTGGCCGTGACCAATAATGGACAAAGTACACAGTCGGTACAACTGATCGACCCGAAAAATGAAAAACTGCTGGATGAAAGGATCATCAGCAAATCGTGGTACGGGCTGGCCTTTAGCCATGATGAAAAAATGTTGTATGTTTCAGGCGGAAATGATAACCGCATATTAGGATACCATATCGAAGACAACAAGATCGGCAAAGCCGATACCATCAAACTGGCGCCCGCATCCTGGCCAACAAACAAGGTTTGTCCAACGGGTATTGCGATTAGTAAAAACGATACCCGCTTATACACTGTCACCAAAGAAGACAGCGCCTTATATGTATTCGACCTAAAAACACGGGATTTAGTTAAGCGTATTAAACTTCCTGCCGAGGCTTACAGCTGCATCCTTTCTCCCGACGGAAAGAACCTGTATATCTCCATCTGGGGCGGCGAAAAAGTTGTGGTTTATAATACCGCAACAGGTAATTTCAGCAAAACAATCAAAACCGGCAACCATCCAAATGAGTTACTGCTGAATAAAAAAGGTACTTATTTATTTGTTGCTAATGCCAACGATAATTCGGTTTCCATCATCAATACCATAACCGAAAAAACTGTTGAGACAGTGTCTACTGCCCTCTACCCTACCCGCCTAACCGGGTCAACAACCAATGGACTGGCTTTATCTCCCAATGAAAAAACCTTATACATCGCTAATGCCGACAATAACTGTTTAGCCGTATTTGATGTATCAAAACCCGGCAGCAGCCGCAGCATGGGATTTATCCCGGTGGGGTGGTATCCTACCAACGTAAAAACATTGGGCAACAAAATATTGGTCAGCAACGGCAAGGGGTTCACATCAATGGCTAACCCGCAGGGACCTCAACCGATAAAAAAGACAGATAACAGCGGGTACAAATCCGGAGCAAAAAACACGAAAGAACAATATATCGGCGGTTTGTTTAAAGGTACATTGTCGTTCATAAAGGCGCCGCAGGAGGCACAACTGAAGATTTATACCAAACAAGTATATGCCAATACTCCATTCAGCGCAAAGAAAACGGCTTTGGCTGACGGTCTAACAGGCAATCCCATCCCACGCAAACTGGGCGAAAAATCACCTATTAAGCATGTTTTTTATATAATCAAGGAAAACCGCACTTACGACCAGGTTTTGGGCGATATGCCGCCGGGGAACGGCGATACATCATTGTGCATTTTCGGAAAACATGTTACGCCAAATGAGCATGCTATAGCAAACGAGTTTGTTTTGATGGATAATTTTTATGTGGATGCCGAGGTTAGTGCCGATGGCCACAACTGGAGCATGGCTGCTTATGCGACGGATTTTATTGAAAAAACATGGCCCACCAGTTACGGCGGCCGTGGCGGCAATTACGACTCTGAAGGTACGCGACCTGCAGGTGATCCGCGCGATGGTTACATTTGGGATTACTGCAAACGCGCAGGCGTAAGTTACCGCACTTATGGCGAGTTTGCTGATGATTACAAACCGAACATCAAAGTTTTAGAAGGGCATTATTGTGCCAAGGCACCAAGTTTCGATCTTGCTATTAAAGATGTGAAACGTGAAGAGATTTGGGCACACGATTTTGATTCTTTGCTGGCGATAAATAAAGTGCCGCAATTCAATACTATACGTATTTCCAACGATCATACCAGCGGGCAGCATAAAGGCGCCATATCGCCAACGGCCGCTGTTGGCGACAATGACCTTGCTGTCGGTATGTTCCTGGAGCATCTTTCAAAAAGCCCGATCTGGAAGGAATCGGTCGTATTTATTTTGGAAGATGATGCCCAAAACGGCCCGGATCATATCGACGCACATCGCTCACCTGTATTTGTGGCAGGAGGTTATGTAAAACGCAACGCAGTGGTTCACGAAATGTATTCGACATCGGGCGTATTGCGTACTATTGAACTGATCTTAGGATTGCCTCCAATGAGTCAGTATGATGCTGCTGCAAAACCTTTATATGAGTGTTTTTCTAATAAGCCTGACCTGACGCCTTATACTGCAAAACCTGCCGAAGTGGACCTGGAACAACGCAACGTAGCAGATAATGAAAGCAGCAGGCGCTCGCAATTCTTCAACCTGGCAAAAGAAGATAAAGCACCCGACCTTGACCTGAATGAGGTGATATGGAAATCGGTTAAAGGTGAAAACTCTGTAATGCCCGCACCAAAACGCAGTGCTTTTGTGATTTTGGAAAAGAAAAAGAAGGATGATGACGATTGATGTCTGACTAATCACTGATTTTCGGTCACCGATTAACTAATCACTATCAACAAACATCCTTCAATATTATTGGTTACAATAATCATCAGGTTTTACTTAAAAATGCTGTAATTTGTATTCGAAATAACCTGTGCCGAAAAATTTAACCAATGCCTATGACCACTATTGAAAACGACTTTCTTAAAGTAAGTATCCGCAACAAAGGGGGCGAGCTGACCTCGATCCTAAACAAGGTCTCCGGTGTGGAGCATTTATGGCAGGGCGATGCGAATATATGGCCCTGGCATGCCCCTAACCTGTTTCCCGTGGTGGGCGGTTTGATCAATAATGAGCTACTGGTTAACGGCAAAACCTATAAAATGGAGCGGCACGGGTTTAACCGTCAATCAGAACTGTTGCTGATCGAGTCTAATGAAATATCGGCAAGATTTTCATTGCCTTATTCTGACCATACGCTTGAGGTATATCCTTATAAATTCGATTTCCAGATATGCTACGACCTCATTGAAAATGCACTGCGTGTTACCTACAAGGTAATCAACCACGAGCGGGATACCATTTATTTTTCAGTTGGCGGTCACCCGGCTTTTAACGTCCCGTTCTATACGGGCGAAAGCTATGATGATTACTACCTGGAGTTTGATGCCGATGAAAAACTGGAAAAACACATGCTGTCTCCCGAAGGATTTTTCACAGGAGAAACGCTACCAGTCACGATTAAAGGAGGCAAATTACCGCTTACCCGTGATATGTTTAAACAGGACGCCTGGGTCTTCAAAAAATTAACCTCGCGCGAAGTGATCATAAAAAGCACAAAACATGATCAGACGCTGGCCGTAGAGTTTCCGCATTTTAACTACCTGGGGATATGGGCCAAACCAGGCGCCGATTTTTTATGTATCGAACCCTGGCTGGGGTGTGCGGATACAGTAGGAAAACATGTAGATATCAGCAAAAAAGAAGCTATACAGCATCTTAAATACGGACATGTTTTTGAGGCCGCGTTCTACATAAGCATTTAGATATCTATGGCACATAATTCTACTTCACGCTTCAGCAATCGTGCAGAAAATTATGCTAAATACCGGCCTGATTATCCGGCTAAGGTATTGGACTATTTACAGCACGAGTGCCATTTAACTTCAGACTCTTTTATTGCCGATATCGGTTCGGGTACCGGTATTTTTACCAAATTACTGCTTGATCGTGGCTATACCGTTTATGCCGTTGAACCCAACGAGGCAATGCGCCGCGAAGCTGAAAAGCAGTTAAAGTCATTCCCTGGTTTTCATTCTGTAAGCGGCATAGCTGAAGATACTATGCTGAATGATAAAAGCGTCAATCTTATTGTTTGTGCACAGGCTTTTCACTGGTTTAATAATGCAGAAACTAAAGCGGAATTTAAACGGATACTGGCGCCATACGGCCATATTGCGCTGATATGGAATAACCGCTGCATTGATGTGGATGACTTTGCAATAGCCTATGAATTATTATTGCAGCAGCAGGACGGGGATTATGAAAGGATAAATCATCAAAATCTTACTGAAACAGATTTTGCCTCCTTTTATCACGATGGTAAATACAAGCTGGCTAAATTTCCGAACTTCCAGGTATTTAATTTTGAGCAATTGGCCGGGCGTGCTTTTTCCTCTTCTTATGTGCCTGCACCCGATACTGAGGCCGGCCATGAGTTCAGTCTTCAGCTTAAACAGATATTTGATCAGTATCAAACCAATGGCACGGTGATGTTCCGGTATGATACAGAGGTTTATTTGGGAAGATTATAATTCGTAAATACCCCGTAGAGACGCAATGCATTGCGTCTCTACCATAATATATATCTAGAATAATCCTAACTGTCCTTTATCGTCGATATCTATATCATCCGGATTGGTGATCTCAAAATCTATTTTCTTTTTGGGTGGCTCCTCCGATTTTTCTTGTGGCTCCACTGATTCTTCTTGAGGTGATTCGACTGGTTTATCTTCTGATTTTACCGGTTCTGGTTTTGATTCTTCAGGTTTAGAAGCTGGTTCATCCAATTGATCTTCGGACTCTATATCTTCATCTGGTATGTCCTCCGGTTCAACTTCTTCAATTTCAGGATTGATTTCCGCCAACAACGCAACAGATTTCACCGGGTGTTGTGATATCCGGTTACCCATTGCCTTCATGCCCTTTACATCGATCAAAGCAGAAAGCTCAACCTCCATGCTTTCGGGTATTTCTGTTTTCCCTTTGAGCTGATCTACTTTTATCATGATCTGCGCAGCACCTGATATCAATACTAATTTTGAACCGCTTTCCTCGCTAATAATGCTGGTTTGTTTACCCAGGCTTGTATGCTCAAATACAAAGCGTTTCACCATGTAATTCTTAGACTTTCCATCAAGGTGCACCACCGAATAAACTTTCTCCGGATCATACTTCTCTATCAGGATCATTTTATCATCAAAGTGGTTATTCAGGTCGAAACTTGTTAGCTCATAAACACCGGTACTCAACACAGTTAATACGCGGTCATCACCGTCAAACTCACCCAGGTATTTACCTCTGCTGTCGGCATTCAATCGTTTCAGGATATCGTCGTACCATATCTTCCGGCCGGCCAGTGTGGATACCCCCTTGCTTTTCAGCACGATCTTCTTTATAGGATATTTGGTAATGATATTACCCATCGAGTTACGGCCCTTGATGGCGATAGCAGCAAAATCTTCATCAAATTGCAGCTTCCTTAATTTGGAGTGTGGTTTCAGCTGCACATTCACTACTTCAGCCTCACCATTGGGGTTGGCTGAGAAGTATAATACTTTAGATCCTTTAGTTCCCTTAGTCAGGTCATATTCCTTATCGCGGGTAACACCCACCACGCTGAAACGTTTGATATAACTCACACCACTTTGACCATCTTTATAGATCATGTTATAAACCGTGCGCTCGTCATTCTTTTTGAAAACTGCAACGTGCTCAATATCCTTACCCACAAAAACTTTCTCCTGCACTTTGGTGATAATACATTTGCCGTCGTTGCGGAAAACGATGATCTCGTCAATATCCGAGCAATCTCCTACAAACTCGTCCTTCTTTAAACTTGTACCGATAAATCCGTCAACCTTGTTCACATATAATTTCACATTAGCCAATGCAACCTGTGCGGCTTCAACCCTGTCAAAAGTGCGCAGCTCGGTTTTACGCTCACGCCCTTTGCCGTATTTATCTTTCAGCTTCTGGAACCAGGCAATGGCATAATCGTTCAGATGTTTCAGGTGATGCTTTACTTCTTTTATTTCAGCTTCGATGGCCTTCATCTGCTCATCCGCCTTTTTCACATCAAAACGGGTGATGCTGCTCATCGGCTTATCGATCAGCTTCTTATAATCATCCGGCAATATCTCGCGGTAAAACTGCGGGAAGAATGGCGTAAATAAATTGTTTAACACTTCGACCACGCTTTCAAAATTACCCGCACCTTCATAATCCGGGTGTTTGTACATGCCCTCCTGGATGAATATTTTCAGCAATGAACTGAAGAATATCTTCTCCATCAATTCCTTCAGCCTGATCTGCAGCTCCTGTTTCAGTAATTCCTTGGTGTAAAACGTGCTCTCGGTGAGCATATCATTCACACTCATAAAACGCGGCTTATCATTCTGTATCACACAGGTATTGGGCGATATAGAAACCTCGCAATCTGTGAAAGCATATAACGCATCAATCGTTACGTCAGGTGATATACCAGGCGCCAGGTGAATAATGACCTCCACATTCTGCGCGGTATTATCCTCAATCTTTTTGATCTTGATCTTGCCCTTATCATTAGCAGCGATCACGCTATCAATCAAACTTCCGGTTGTAGTACCAAATGGTATTTCGGTAATGGCCAGTGTCTTTTTATCGCGCTCCAATATTTTGGCACGAACACGTACTTTCCCTCCGCGCTGGCCCTCATTATAAGCCGAGCAATCCGCCATGCCGCCTGTGAAAAAATCAGGAACCAGGTTTGGTTTGATGTCCTGTAACACACCTATAGATGCATCCAGCAATTCAATAAAATTGTGTGGTAATATTTTGGTAGCCAGACCTACAGCGATACCTTCAGCTCCCTGTGCAAGCAGTAGAGGAAACTTTACCGGCAGGGTGATCGGCTCTTTGTTACGCCCATCATAACTCGCCTGCCATTCGGTAGTATCCGGGTTAAAAACAACCTCATTAGCGAACTTTGATAAACGCGCCTCAATATACCGCGGAGCCGCAGCTGAGTCACCGGTTACCGGATCCCCCCAGTTACCCTGGCAGTCAATCAATAGGTTCTTCTGCCCGATTTGCACCATGGCATCCCCAATAGAAGCATCACCATGAGGATGGTACTTCATGGTATTACCAATAACGTTAGCAGCCTTGTTAAAGCGACCATCGTCCATCTCTTTAAGGGAATGCAGTATGCGGCGCTGTACGGGTTTTAAACCGTCGTGCAAATGCGGCACGGCACGGTCAAGAATTACATAAGATGCATAATCCAGGAACCAGTTTTCATACAACCCGCCGAGGGAAGTTACATTATGTAATTTATTGTCTTCGTTATTTTCAGGAGTACCGTTTTTACTCAGATCTTCACTCATTCTTAGCTAAAAAATATAGATGGGTAAATATAGAGATAATGTGCAGATGTGTGAATGTGCAGGTGTGCAGATTTAACCGAAAAATACTAACATCTGCACATCTAAAATCCGCACATCTGCACATTTACTGCTCCTTCCTCATCTCCCTTATCATCACATTATACGGCCATTTGCGTAACATGGCATTCACAGTATTGACGATCCGCTTAGCGCGTGTTTCATTGGTTTTAGCGCCGTCTATCCATTTGATAAAATATTCCCTGTGCGATTTGGCCAGGCTATTGAAAAACTCAAAAGCTTCCGGCTCAAAATCAAAGCACTCCTGCAGATCTTCGGGCGTCTCAATTTTATAATCGATGTCCTCTTCCAGCTTTACATGAAGCATAGCCCCGGCATTCTTATGTATGCCTTTCCTCACCTCCGCCTTAAGGGCCATTATAAAGTTGCCCTCTCCCATGGGCATCAACGCCATGCCTCTTACTGGTAAAGCATCCAGCATCCCCCTCACCCGGAATGATTTTTTGTTACCCGGTTTCATTTGCTGGGCTAAATCGGCAGGTATCTCGATATAGCTCCAGCCGGTCTTTTCGCCCTGCTCGGCAAACTGTAAAATTATAGTGGCAAACTCAACCATGATAAGCGCAAATTAATCAATATCGCAAATATGTCAATGTATTGTAAGGAATGTTAAATGTTTGTTAAAATCGACTTTTTACAGCTTTTTAATGTAACGAAGCCATACCTGCTCATGTCTTATAGATATAAATCAATTTTTAACCTCAAATACCAAATTTTATGAAAACTTTAAAAGCGATGATGGTGGGAATGGCCCTGCTATTGGTTTGCGGCATCTCTCAGGCTGCACCAACTACTAGCTACGACAACTCAACAAAAGACGAAGTAATGAACACTTATTTAAACGCAGTGGTACATGGTAAGCTCAGCGGCATTGACGACGCAATAGATGATGATGCGCAATTTGATATGAAACGTGGCGACAATATAAATACGCTAACGAAATCACAAATACTTGATGCGTTAAAAACAAATGCAAATGTGGAGCAGGATTGCCAGTGTACCAAGACAGTTGTAAGAGATGAAGATGACATCCATGTAATAAAAGTTGATATGAAATATACAGATTTTACCCGTACCGATGTGATCACTGCACAGCATGAAGGCAACAAATGGAAAATAACGAAGGTGGAAACCTCATTTAAATAAAGGGTGATTATTGTTTTGTTTTGTAAAAAAGGCCCATAACCGGGCCTTTTTTGTTGACATAGGATTTAGATTCCAATATGTATTAGAAGCAATAATATCCTTTATCAGGTCCGGATATTATCGATGATATTGGCATTGTTGATGCAGGATCGTAGCCGGCTGTCCCGGCGTTATCGGCTATGTAAAACAAATCATTCGCCTTGTTTAACTTTCATCACCTTATCAGGAACAAGGCCGTGTGCTTCCTTATGGGTATTGATGATCGCAGTTGAGTCAGGTGCCTGTGATAAGCATACTACAACACCATTGCGTTCATTCACCCAATAGTTAACGAAATTAACACCATATTTTCCCTCAACAGCCAGGTCTTTCTGATGGGCTGCTGCCACATCGGCAGCGGTAACTTTACCGGCGCCAAGGTTATGCACATCCAGGTAAAAATCTTTGCCTGTGTTTGCCGCTGCTTCCTGCCCGCTTTTTACAAGGTAAGTCTGGTCAGGTAATAATCCATGAGCTTTAGCATGAGTTTCACGTATGGCCATGGTATCGGGTGCGGATGAAAGACAATATACATTCCCCTGGCTCTCATCAACCCAATACTTAATAAAATGTACACCATGTTTCTTTTCTTCCGCCAGATCTTTAGCATGTGCTTTTGCCACATCGGCAGCGGTAACTTTACCCGGCCCAAGATGATGGACATCCAAATACAGATTGTTTGTTGAAGTGGATTGAGCATGCAATTGTGATGCGAATCCTGCAAACAGCAATGTTGCTATAAAAAATGAAGTTTTCATAATAAAGTGATTTAAGAGTTGATAAAATAAATTTCTTAGACAAAGGAAGGATGAATACAACTGTTAGATATCAGACTTTCACCCCATATTAAGATCGGGCCCGCCTCATTTTATCGCACCTTATACCTAATTGATATCGGGTCATTACCTATTATGATAAAATAGGCGGCACATCCCACACTAACCATTTAATATTTTTGATGCTATTTTGAATCGAGATAATGCGGTATATTTACTATATTGTATTGTGTTGACTAACAGTAGATTTATGCTATTATGAAGGCTACTCCTGCCTTAATATAATAGCTCTCTTACTTATACCGGGTAAATATGGAATTGATTGAAAGAGCAGGTTTTCTGGCCGCTCTGCATACAAAATTTGAAACCATTAAAATAGCCGAAGGGCATTGCCTTTTATTGAGCGGCGAAGCCGGTATTGGAAAAACCTCGTTAGTCCGCGCTTTTTGTAATGAAATAAAAAATGATTGCAAAATATTGCAGGGTACCTGCGACGCCCTGTTCACCCCGCGCCCGCTCGCACCATTATATGATATCGCGTGGCAAATGCAAAGCGATGTTATGGACCGGATCAAGGATAAGCGGGACAGAACAGCATTATTTACCAGTCTTTTGCAGGAACTAAATGCCCAAAAGGAGCCTGTTATACTGATATTTGAGGATATACACTGGGCCGATGAAGCTACGCTGGATTTTATAAAATTCCTGGCCAGGCGCATTAACCAGGTTCATTGTCTTTTCATTCTCACTTACAGGGACAACGAAATTACCTCAGGGCATCCTTTGAGGAATGTATTCGGACAGCTATCCCGCGATACTTTTACCCGTTTACAACTCACTGCCCTATCAAAAGAAGCTGTTGAATCGATGGCTGCCGAAAAAGGCTACAGCGGTGAAAGCGTTTATAGTATCACCGGTGGTAACCCCTTTTACGTGACCGAGATATTAGCCAGTTATAGCGCAGGTGTGCCTGATAATGTCAAGGACTCCATCCTATCGGTTTACAACCGCCAGGATGAAAAAACAAAGGAAGTATGGAAATTATTATCGGCACTACCCACAGGCTTTGAAACAAAATACCTGTTACAAATATATCCGGCTTGTGTGGAAGCTATCGAGCTATGCCTTGAGTCGGGGATCTTACTTCATGACCAGGGACGTATATCCTTCAAACACGAATTATATCGCAGAACCATTGAGTCCTCTTTATCCCCGCTTTTAAGGGTTGCACTCAATAAAAAGATCCTTGATCTGTTCCTGAAAGACTTTGAACAAAACCAGGAAATTGAACGCATTATTCATCATGCAAAAAATGCCAATGAATATGAGCTGGTTGTACATTATGCGCTTATTGCTGCAAAAACTGCCGCTTGTATAGGAGCCCATAATGAAGCAGCCAAGCTCTTTTTCTCCGCAATAGAATATTACCAGGGGAAGGATAAAAAAATGCTGCACGAACTTTACGAAGGCTATGCCTATGAGTGCTATCTGATCAATAAACACAAGGATGCCATTATTTACATGAACAGATCGCTTAAACTCTGGGAAGGCGAGGATGATAAGGAAAGGGCCAGTGACTGCATGCGGTCATTATCAAGGTTGGGTTGGGTTGACGGTAACCGCAAACAAGCCGAAACTTTCGCCAACCAGGCTATTGAATTATTAGAAGATCAGCCTGACTCAAAGCCAAAAGCTATGGCATATAGTAATATGTCGCAGTTAACGATGATCTACAATCAATACCCCGAATCGGTATACTGGGGTGAAAAAGCCATTTTAATTGCAAAAAAGCTGGAGGATGAAGAAATCCTTACTCACGCATTGAACAATGTCGGCACCGTAAAAATGAGGATGGCCCCATCCAAACAACAAGGACTAGGCCTGTTGCAGCAGAGCCTTGAAATCGCTTTAAGAAACTCATACCATGAACACGCTGCCCGTGCCTATGCAAACCTGGGTTGCAACGGCATTCTGCTTAAAGATTATCCATTTGCGAAAACCATCCTGGAAACGGGCCTCCGGTATTGTGAGGAAAAAGATATGGACTCGTGGGCCAACTATATGTTTGGCCATATGGCCAGACTAAAGCTGGAGGCAGGGTGTTGGACCGAGGCTTATAACATTGCAGAGAATCTGATCAATAACACCAACCAGGGGACAATCTTTAAGGTTGGGGCAATGGCCATTGTGGCAACAATAAAAATGCGAAGGGGTGATGCCGATGTGCTGCCCCTTTTGATGGACGCAAAGGCTAAAGCCTTCGGCACCATGGAACTGCAAAGGATCATACCTGTTCTGGCAGCTCTGCTGGAATATGAATGGATAACAGGAAAAGCATTGGCAGATGACATCGCTATTGATTACACTATAACTGCACTTGAGCAGGCCGGCGACGCCGATTTGGATAATGAGTTTGCTTACTGGCTGTTAAAGACCAGGGGGAAATACAGACCTTTTCATAAATCGCATAATGACTACAACCTGGCGGCCAGGTGGGAGCAGTTAGGATGCCCGTATGAACAGGCGCTTGCTTTATTTGAAGGAGATGAGGCCGATAAAAGAAAAGCTATTTGCATGATACAAGAGCTGGGCGCAACTGCCGTATATGAAAAATTAAAGATGGAAATGCGCGCATCAGGGATCAAAAGTATCCCAAGGGGCATAAGGGAAACTACAAGGGCCAATGTTGCACGCTTAACAGAGCGCGAAGTAGATGTATTAAAACTCCTAAAGGAAGGGATGCAGAATAAGGAAATAGCCGATCGTCTTTTTATATCAGCAAAAACGGTCGATAATCATATTACATCCATCCTTTTTAAACTTGATGTAAACTCCCGGGTTAAGGCGGTTCATGAGGCCATCAACCTGGAAATAATAAAATAGGGTATCTGTTGATGATAAATAGGGTATATCCCTATGGTCTAACCAGATGCCTACACGTAACTTTATTGTATTGATTATTTAAAATTCATTCGCATGAAAAAATTTGTAATAGAAAGAATCCTGCCCGGGGCCGGTAACCTTTCACCAGAAGAGCTGCAAGCTATTTCTCAATTGTCCTGTGATGTTGTTCAGCAAATAGGCAAACCCTACTACTGGATACAATCCTATGTTACTGATGATAAGCTCTATTGCGTTCACATAGCCGAAAGTGAAGAAGTAATACGCGAACACGCCCGGCTGGGGAATTTCCCGATCAACACCGTATCTGAAGTGAAAACCATCATAGATCCACTCACCAGTAACCTGTTAAAATAACAGATTACATGCAGCAAAAAGAAAAGGCCCTTTAGGGCCCTCTTCTTTTTGTGTTTTAACGCTCTGCCGGGGTTACGCGCAGCTCCTTCTTCTGATTATTGCGCAAAACGCTCACATACTGAAACTGGCCTATTTTTTCACCCGTCAGCTGTTTGAATAGCTGGTCTGATGTCTCTATCAATTGATCATTAAAGGCATAAATAATGTCGCCGCTTAATAACCCTCCTTTATCTGCGGGACTATTATTTTCAACCTGTGTAATAAATAGGGCCTGCTGGTTTTTAAGATGATGGATGGTCCGCAATTTAGGCACCAGGCCTATCTGTTGCAGGCTTGCGCCGATGTAGGCGCGTTTTACTTTGCCGTACCGTATCAACTGATTGGCTACTGACTTAGCTGTATTAATACTGATAGCAAAACATAAACCCTGCGCACCACGAATGGTAGCCGTGTTTACCCCAATCACTTCCCCGTCAGCATTGATAAGCGGGCCACCCGAATTACCAGGATTAAGCGAAGCATCGGTTTGTATCATGCTGTCCATGTTTACACCCGTTTCACTACTTAGCGTACGCCCTAAGGCACTGATGACACCAGCAGTAACCGTATGCTGAAAACCAAGCGGGTTGCCAATAGCTATGGCCAGTTGACCAATACTTAAATTGTCTGAATCGCCTAGTATAGCAGGTGTATAATCTATGGCGTCGATCTTTAAAATTGCAAGGTCAGTATATTGGTCTTCGCCTATCAGCGTAGCGTTGTGTATGCTCCCGTCATACAATATGGTTCGTAAATGTGTTGCTTTTTTTACTACGTGGCTATTGGTAAATAAATAGCCATCGGATGAAAATAAAAACCCGGTACCTGTACCGGTAACCGTTTCGCGACCCTCTCTTACAGTATACTGCTCGATCTTTACCACAGAGGTGCGCAATTTTTCAACGGCGTTAATAATTATTTGTGAGTATGAATCCATAACAGATCGACCCACAAAAAACAAACCCATTGATTTTTAGGCACAAAATGTCAGCATCAGACTGCTGAGTTGTCATTCCTAAAAGAAAATTACCCGCTATTTGGCACTTATTTTACATAAGGCGTCAGCACTTTTTGCCAGCGGTCGTATCCGCTGCTGTTCAGATGCAGGTAATCATTTTCGAAAAGTACAGAATCGGGCATGGCACTCCCTTTTTTAAAAATCACCGTGTTCAAATCTATAAACCGGCTTTTAGGTTTGCCGGTAAGGTATTGTTTGATCAATACATTGGCCTTATCCACTTCAGGACGGAACTGTGCCCTTACCGGACTTGCTTTTACAGACAGGAAATAGATTTTTGCCGCAGGAAGCTTTTTCCTGATCATCACCCAAAGTGTTTTAAAATTGGTGTAAACTGAATCAGCAGTTTCGCCCGCTGCGATATCATTCTCACCTGCATAGATAAATATTTTGCGCGGATGATATGGGAACAGGATATAAGGCGTATAGTATTTTACCAATTGCGAAAGTTCACAACCACCCACTCCCCTCCTGATAATAGGTTTGCCTGCAAAGCGTTGCTCAAGATCGGTCCACTTGCGTATAGAGGAACTGCCTATGAATAATATGCCGTTCGGCTTTGGAAAACTCAAACTATCCCCATGCTTAAAATCCCTGATCTCGTTATCAAAGGGGAAACCACTTTGGGCAAATGTTTTGGCAGTAAAGATAAAAGCAACAAACAGCAGGGCTAATTTCAGTCTCATAGATTATTGGTTTAACCGGTCCTCGAAAAACAAAAATGGCAAAAAACTTTCGATACCGGCGGCTACCCACACTGGCCCCTGCTGGCAATAGAGTAACATTTTTATTGCATTGACCTGTTTCTTCTCATACTCAGCTAATACCTGCAAACAGGCACCGCATGAGGTTACAGGTCTTGTCAACTGAAATTCGTCTGTATGGGCAGTTACAGCCATAGCCTCAATAGGGTCATCCGGATGATTGGCACCCCAATAGAATAGAGCTACCCGTTCGGCACACAAACCTGATGGATAGGCCACATTCTCCTGGTTGCTTGCATATAATATTTTACCACTCTGCAGCCGCATTGCCACTCCAACCCGGAATTTTGAATATGGTGAATGTGAATTGGCAAGCGCCTTTACCGCTTCCCGGCAAAGCTGCTGATCGGCCTGCTCTAACTCCTCAACTGTGGTATATTCCTGGAAATTTATCTTTATCTCGTGATTGATCATTTATAGCACCTCATTTAAAAAAGGGATACAAGATAAAAATTTTCCAGGAAAATCTGAATTATAGATGTCGATTTATTAATCCGTTATTCCTGGAATTGACAAGATAAAATCCGGCAACGATACCTGCTAACAATGCCCCTGCGATATATTTCTGGTATGCTTTAGTTCGAACAGCGATCTTAAACCCTCCATTTGTGCTCATCCCATAGTCAACCGTACTAAAAAGGTTACCACTTGTGGGCGGAAGTGGTTCAGCCACTTTAAAATACCTGCGCATTACAAATCCACCTAGCCTGGTTGTCAGTTCGGGGAACAAGGCGTGCGATAGTTTAAACGCCGGGGACACAGTACCCACATACTTATTCGATTTTGGTGACAGCGCCATTTTTACCATCGCCTTACCCACCAGTATAGGATCATAAACGGGACCTGCGGGTTTTAACACCTTATTGGTATAGTTGCCAGCATGATGGATGCCGGGGGTATCCAAAAAAGCAGGATACATGTCGCAAATATGTATCTCTGGCCATCCGGCCAATTCTCCCTTTAGTGCTTCAGAAAAGCCTCTCAGTCCAAACTTGCTGGCTGTATAACCCGCAGCGTAGGGCACGGGTAAAAAACCGCCGATTGAGATATTATTGATGAGTATACCTTTTTGTTGTGCTTTGAAAAAAGGCATAACGGCATGCGCTCCATAAATATAACCCAATAGATTTGTCCGGATCACCTGCTCGTGCACTTCTACCGGGGTATGATCAAATTCACCTGCTGCCAACACCCCTGCATTATTGATCCATATGTCGATCCTTCCTGCCCAGTCATTTGCCGAATTGGCAAGGTTGATAACGGATTTCGGGTCGCTGACATCGGTATTAACAACTAATACTGTAGCACCCAACCCGGTACATTCAGCCGCAACTTCATGCAATGCTTCTTCATTCCGCGCAGCCAGTATAAGTGCAGGCTGATATTGCGCAAATTCTATTGCTGCAGCCCTGCCTGCTCCGCTTGACGCGCCTGTTATGACAATCGCTCTTTTTTTCAACTCATCTACATTCATAAAATGATAACTCATTGTATCACTTTATGTTTCTACGAATTGAAATTAGAGTGAGAAAACATTTTGCTTATCCTGCTAATGGTAACTCCTCTTCAGCAATAGTTGGGTTAACGCTTTCATCGTCCTTCTCTACCCTTAAATTGCCAACGATATGCTGCTGGCGGCTTGGCGTATTCTTGCCCATATAATATTCCAGCAGGTTCTTAATGTTGGCATCTTTCAGGATAACCGGATCAAGACGGATATCCTTGCCGATAAACAAGCCAAATTCTTCCGGAGAAATCTCACCCAAACCTTTAAAGCGGGTGATCTCTGGCTTAACGCCCAACTTAGCTATTGCATTGCGCCTTTCCTCGTCGCTGTAGCAGTAAATGGTTTCTTTTTTATTGCGGACCCTGAACAGGGGTGTTTGCAATATGGATACGTGTCCAGCCTTCACCAGGTCGGGGAAGAACTGTAAAAAGAAGGTCATCATCAGCAGGCGGATGTGCATGCCGTCCACATCGGCATCGGTAGCTATTACGATGTTATTATACCGCAATCCGTCAATGCCATCCTCAATATTTAAAGCATGCTGAAGCAGGTTAAATTCTTCATTCTCGTAAACCACCTTTTTGGTCAGTCCATAGCAGTTTAATGGTTTTCCCTTCAAGCTAAAAACTGCCTGGGTTTGCACATCACGGGATTTAGTGATCGATCCGCTGGCCGAGTCACCCTCGGTAATGAATAAAGTGGTATCCTGCTTACGCTCGTGATTATCATCAAAATGCAACTTGCAATCGCGCAGTTTGCGGTTATGCAGGGATGCTTTTTTAGCGCGCTCATTCGCCAGCTTTTTGATACCGGCAATATCCTTACGCTCACGTTCAGACTGTAATATTCTTGCTTTTAAAGCGTCGGCTGTAGCAGGGTTTTTATGCAGGTAATTATCTAATTCTTTTTTAACAAAGTCGTTAATAAAGGTGCGTACCGATGGGCCATCAGGTCCGATATTTTGTGAGCCTAACTTGGTTTTGGTCTGCGACTCGAAAACAGGCTCCTGCACTTTAACTGCTATAGCAGCAACTATAGATGCACGTATATCGGATGCGTCAAAATCTTTATCATAAAACTCCCGTATGGTTTTTACCACCGCCTCACGAAACGCAGCCTGGTGCGTGCCCCCTTGGGTGGTATGCTGGCCATTCACAAAGGAATAATATTCTTCACCATATTGCTGCCCGTGGGTCATGGCAATTTCAATATCCTCGCCCTTCAAATGGATAATGGGGTAACGCAAGTTTTCGGCATCTGCATTACGTACCAGCAGGTCGTATAACCCTCTTTCGGACAAATATTTTTTACCGTTAAAGCTAACTGTCAAACCCGAATTAAGGAACACATAGTTCCAGATCATGTTCTCAACAAACTCGGGGATAAAATGATAATGCCTGAAAATGGTATCATCCGGTGTAAAGTTGATGGCTGTACCATTGCGCTGGGTGGTTTCCTTTTCGGACTCATCGCGCACCAGTTCTCCTTTTGCAAATTCGGCTATCTTAGTTTTACCATCACGATAGGATTGTACCATAAAGGCATTGGAGAGCGCATTTACTGCCTTAGTACCTACGCCGTTCAAACCCACTGATTTCTGGAATGCCTTGCTATCGTATTTACCGCCGGTATTGATCTTGGATACGCAATCGATCACCTTACCTAACGGGATACCGCGGCCGTAATCGCGCACAGCAACCTTATGATCGCTCATACTCACTTCGATGGTTTTTCCTGCCCCCATCACAAACTCATCGATCGAGTTATCCATGATCTCTTTCAGCAGTACGTAAATACCATCATCATACGCTGAACCGTCGCCCAATTTACCGATGTACATACCGGGGCGTAAGCGTATGTGTTCCTTCCAGTCTAATGACCGTATACTATCTTCACTGTAATCTGTTGGTTCTGCCATTTCGTATTAGTTGTAATGTTGCTTACCTGTTGCAAGGTTGTAAAAATAGTTGATCAGGCCGGAAAAAACATCCCAACTTTTCAACAACCCTTGCAATAAAAATCAGGATTTAAACTTCAGGCATTTACTTGCCCTAAAGATGTTTTTGAAAAATTCAGCCCCCTTTTCGTTACCAAAACAAACCGCTACAATAGTTCCCACATGATCCTTATGCAGGGTAATAAGCAATGCATATTTATAATGCTTTGTTTCTTCTGTATCAGCCAGGTCAAGAAGGTAAGTTTTACCTTCATTAGCATTATATCGTGCCAGGTAATCAGGCGGGATGACCGTTGTGAAATAATCTTGTCCGCCTCCCAGTACACTTGCAAGTGTGAGCCCTGTTTTATTATATAATGAATCCGGATTATCAGCTGTTTTTGAAGTATCACTATCCATGTGCGGATAATTCGCCAATATCCTTTTTTGCGATCTCACCCTGAACCATACCTCGAAATCATGGTCCGGCAATTCCAATGCGTAATCAAATGAAAATTCATCATTATTTGGCGCCCGTATCTCCTTAAATCCAGGTGGATAAACATATTCAACATTGGCCTCAGATGCCAGTTGAATAAAACTCTTTAACTGTTTGCTTACGCTTACAGGCTTTGCTTTCTTGTTTTTAGCAGCTAATGAAGCGTGGCTTACCGGTTGCGACATGGCTGTTACCACAAAAAGCACAAGCATAGATGTCAGGAATATTTGCTTAAGTTGCCGTAAAATATCCGCCATATAAATGCGCCGGGATTGGCTAATCAATAAGTGTATACCGGGTTTAATCAGACACAAATTTAAAACATTAATCTATAAAACCAGCATTTGACTAAATGAGTATCACCCCGTACTGAATTCCTTATTACTTTTTCCCTGCACAAACCTGTTGATCATCATCGCTGCTACAGTGTCGCCTGTAGCGTTAAGTAAAGTTGCTACCGGGTCAATTAACGTGCCTATAATAATTGCAGGCGGCAGTGCTTCAGGCGGCAAGCCGTAAGCTGAAATAAAAAGTATTTCTCCCACATAACCCCCGTTTGGTATGCCTCCCTCAACAATACTCACCAACACAGTCATGCCAAGCGCCAGTAAAATTATTTCTGTGCTATTAAAGCTTTTTCCAAACATGGCAAATACCGCTGCCATTTTTAAGATAGATGATATACTCGATCCCTCTTTATGTAAGGTGGCCCCGAGTGGTATGGTGATACCCGTTATCACATCTGATACACCCATTTTTTTTGCGGCATCCAGGTTTGCCGGTATGGTGGCAATACTGCTGCAGGTACCTACTGCTGTAGCCGATGGAATGATATTATTCCTCCAATAGGTTTTTATGCCCTTTATTCCACCAGCTATAAAAGCATAAAAGGTAAATGCTACTGCATAATAAAAAATACTGACACCATAGCCGATACCCATTGTATGGGCATAAGTACCGAATAACGAAGGACCAAAATAAGCTACCTGGTAGGCGAAATATGCCCCCAACCCGATGGGCCCTATTTTCATGATCAATATAAATACCTGTTGGAATACTTCGCTGCCGCTATTTAATAACCGCCGGAAATCCTGCCCTTTTTCGCCTGCTTTTAATGTTCCGAAGCCAACGATAATTGCAAAAATGATCAGGGCCAGCATGTTTTTCCGTGATAACAGTTCAAAAAAATTGCCTGTGCTGAAAAGCTGGGTTATCTGATCACCGGAAATGGATTTGTTTTCATTTTGAGTTGCCAGGTTAGAGACAGTCCCGATATGCTGGTGTATCGGAAAAATCCAAACCGCTGCAATAGTTACCAGGGCCGCAATCAATACGGTTACCAAAAATGTCGCAGATATTATACCTATTATGCGCCCCAATTTTTGTGTACCCTGCAGATTTGCAATGGCAGAAGCAATAACAAAGAACACAAGCGGGATAACAGCAACAAAAAGAAGGTTCAAAAAAATATCACCCACAGGTTTTAAAACCTCAGCTGTTTTGCCAAATAGCATCCCGGCGATGCTACCGGCTATGATCCCGGTTAACAGCCAGATCATCCCACGATAATTGTTGATCCAATGATTGCTTTTTGACATTTTTCGAAAATAACACAATAAATTTTCAGAATGTAATATAAAGCAAAACGAAACAACAATGTTCATTGCACTTATTAAAAAAATTTAAAAAGTATTTGCACTTATAAATTTTTTGATTTATGTTTGTTTATCTTAATCAACAGGCGCAATGACTGGAATTAGGAGACTTTACATCGAATATGTTAACACATAGAATACAGCTTTCTTTTGTTGTTTCACCCTCGCGGTGGAATAATTCGATAGTTAAATTGGTTTGAACGAAAAGTCCTCGCAATTGCGGGGATTTTTTTTGTGTTAATTTTTGGTCTATGGTAAAAAAGAGATCATGAGCAGTTGTTAGAATTGAATGTAGCTCATGATGGTTTTTTTGAGAAAAAAATTTACAACCTGAATATAATAAAACAATGGCCCGATTAAATTTATTGGAAGAGACCCGGTATGAGAAGCTGCCGGTGAGCGTATTTAAAGATCAGAAGACGGCATCGCTGTCGGTAGCGAAGCGGATAGCAGATTTGATCCGCATGAAGCAGGACAAAG
>Ga0307510_10002201_pt1 | contig 22031 bp, 16 predicted proteins | sample 12_EM_MG_FD_207224 | JGI IMG/M metagenome (GOLD analysis project Ga0307510, IMG submission 207224) | Populus trichocarpa ectomycorrhiza microbial communities from riparian zone in the Pacific Northwest, United States - 12_EM | ecosystem: Host-associated > Plants > Roots > Unclassified | place...
ACCAGAGTGGTTAGAGAAAATATAGGAAGAAGAAGAAGAGTACTATAGCTGGATTAATTACTGCATTCATTCATTTTTGTCCAAACCCTATTCGTTACAAATGATTGTATTTATAAGAGCAAATAATGGAACAACAGAATACTGACTCAACATTCTTCTCCAGTACAAGTTGTTAAGGTCTATTATTGAAACGGTGCGCATAACTGATGGAGATAGCCCTTGCCCTTGGACTAGGATTCGAGTTGCAGCCTGCTACCCCCTTCCGACCAATCTTCGATCCAAGATTGCTAAATCAGTGTACACCATTTTGTTTCCCGCGCTCCTCTTCAACTGAGAGACATGGAAGACAGGATGGATTGTCGTTGATGGCGGAAGATTCAATTTGTAGCAACTTCTTCAATCTTCTCAATTATTGCATATGGACCATAAGAGTTATAGCCGTTGGCTTGTGTTGTGGTACTGATTTCTGCTTGTAGGGTTGTAGCTTTAAATACACCAAGTCTCCCACATCGAAAACCTTGTCACTTCTCTTCTTGTTTGCTAATTGCTTCATTATACGTTGCGCATTGATCAAGTTCTGTCTGATTATTTGTAGAATCTATTTCTTTTTATTGATGTAACTATCTACTGCTTCCAGCGGAGAATCTTAAGGGAAACAAGGAATGTGAATAGGTGGGGCAAAACCATGTAGGACTTCGTAAAGAATAAGCTTGGTGGTTGCGTGACCATTCATTTAGAGGCAGCCACTTACACCATTATGAAGGAGCATCTCCTATCATGCATCCGAGATGGTTCTCCAAACATTTCTTAGCTATCTCGGTTAGCCCATTTGATTATGGATGATAAGCAGTAGTGTAACGTAGATTGACTCCTTGTAAATTCAACAGCTCCTTTCAAAACTAACTTGAAAAAAATCGAGTCTTGGTCACTAACTATGCTACAACGTGTTGTCCCAAAAGGAATAGGACATTACAACGCTTCCAATGACACAATAAAAGCTGGTAATTAGCAGTCGGGAAGCGTCACGCGAGCCGCCTAAATTTGATAATGACCTAGTTTATACATGATTAATTTAGTAATAATTAATAAACATCGTGAAAAGCTCTCGATACCTCTGATAATAAATTATATAATTTCATGTGAGAAGATAAAAAACATCATTACAATATTTCAACAAACAATGCCTTAAAGTTTACATATAAAGTTTTTCTACGAGGAGTATTGGTTTTGGTTAATTTTATTACAGATTCTTGCAGTAAAACTGCGAAAATGGGTGTCTGTTCTCATCCCTTCCCCGAACATGTTTCCTGAATCAATTTATCCAGGATTATTGATTTGCCAATTCTATAGAAGATTTAAAATGTAGCCTTTGTCTGCATGTATACTGTCAAGGGACAAATAAAATTCGGCAGCAGCAAGATCGATGTCATATCCTGCTAGCGATGCTGCCAAAGTCTTCTGCCACCCTCCTCTTGTCTTTCTTTTCGTTTTCTTCTGGCAAAATAACTCCAGAACAGAATCGTTTTTCTATTTTTAAATCTAAGTTGTGTTTGTTGTAGCAATCTACAGCAGGAAAAAATGGATTATATGTATGGTAGTTTTATGGCTTTTTCTAGCTTTTCCAGTAAAATATATTTCTTCTTTAGCTTACAAATTTCTTTCTCGTATTATGGTTAAATTTTTGTAGAACTGTAGTAGAAAGGTTCTCTTGACGTTATCATTCCACAAATTCGTCGTCATAAACAAGGAATTGTTTAGATTATAGTTTTTTTAAGAAAAAAAAAAGATGTCGTTTAAGTATAAAAAAAATTAACGGGTTGCAACTGGATTTTTAACCAGGTCTTGCCGGGTCAGCGAGGTCACACCGGGTTTTTTCTTTTCCTATTTTTTTGAAACCCGGCCCGGGTTCCAGTCCCGAGTCAGCCAGGTCCCGGGTCGACCCGTCGGGCCGGACCGAGTTTTAAAACTATGGTGGACTCTCTTATCCCAAAAAACAACAAAATAAAATATAAGAGAAAATATAAATATAAAAGGGCATAAAAGTGAAAAAAAAAAACATGTGAAAATTATTTCTAATACATAAGGAAACGGATCATATTATATATAAGTGAAAAAAAAAGTAAAAATTTGTTGTTCTTAGCACGTAAAAAAAGCCCAAATAAATAACAAAATTTAGATAATTTATCAAGCTCAATAATTATCAATGTCAACTTCAAAAGATTGACTTGGTGGTCCGAGATAATATATATATATTTTTTTTATTTAACTAAATTCATATTATGAAAAAGATATTTCAAAAAAGATATTGAATTCCTTTAAATATTTCAAGAGGACGTGAGAATGGTGTGCTGTTAAAATTAGTTACTAATGAGATTTAATTTTTATTATGTGAAAATTGATTAAAAATATTATTTATGATCGAATGAAAAAACCAGCATGAGTGCAAGTTTTATCGTAGACGTGATCTCCGTGAACCACATTTTGTGGGTTCATGAAAATCCATGGTGGGGCAAATCCATTACCGCAAATAAGGTGGGAATTTCCATAAGCCACACGTGGCAGCATTTAAATGGGCCAACAAAGATAAGAAAAGGATAACTAGATTGCGGCTGATCCTTAACAGCTATTTCACTTCCAAGATTCTTGCAATAAGAACATTAATGCAAGTACCAGGAAAGTGCATCCTTAACTGCTCTCTGCGACACTTCTTATTCGTTCCAAGTTTCTGTGGCTTCACGGCAAAGTTTGTCGTTCTTGGCAGTTGGCGGTGCATTAACTGCCATCCTTTTATGGTTCTCCTCCATTCCTTTACCCTCCTTTTTTCTGGTTTGGCTATCTTGCTTCTGTGATCATTTTCTTTCTCTCTGAACTATGAAGTTTTTTAATAAACGATTGCTACTCACTTCAATGAACTGAGAAATAAGCAAGAAAAAGGAGGAGAATTCCTTCTCCTTTCTCTTCTTTCAATATATTAATGTTGCACTCTGAAGTTCTTGTTCAAAACAAGAGATTTTGTGTTTTTGGTGAATACCATCGTGCCAGTTCACACACTTTTTCAATTTTAGTTCAGGCTTGGCATATCCAAACCTGTACTAGTCATGAATTGGTGTATTTGGGTTCTTCCAAATGAAGTTGGCTTCCTTAAACTGAGCGGGTGCTGGGGTAGATTGTAGCACAGAGGGACTTCCAAGAACACATTTTTTGACATGAAACTTGAATTTATTGCATTAGACACCTGACTTTATCATTTCAGTGGTTACTGTTTACTGTGCAAACAAAGCACTATAGAGTGTGTTGAACGCTAGTTGTGGCTTAAAAACATCATTTATAAACATACGAGATAGCTTCTTAATTATCTAGAAGATATTTTTAAGAAAGCAGTTTTTGTCAATGTTCACTTGGGAATAGCAATGTTTTCCATAACCATAACTCCCTCAAAATATTTATAATCTGAGTGATTATGTTGTTTGAATTTTCTTCTCTCAACGTAGTGAAATAAAATCTTTACCGTGCAATAGGTCTGTCGGATCGGATTCTTGTCCCTTTGGATTGACTAGCTGATGTGAAGAGTAGCATTTCTGCTGTATTTATGTATTTTCTTGAAACTGAAAATGATATTGATTGTAGCTGTTTAGAACAGATTTCTAAGTACAATCGTAATTCGACAGACAGTTTTTTTTCTTCTCTCTTCCAGAGTTCTAGTTGCTGATATCATTTTGTTCGGTTGATTTTGCAGGTTTACATGGCTGTAGTTCCAATATGCTACAAAATCCCCTGTAAAGATCATACTCTCTCAATTCGAAATTCAGCAAGGCAACACGAGAGAGGTCTTCTTTGTGCCTGTTCTGCTTTTGCACAGGGGGGCAGTTACCTCTCAATTTCAAGTGATGTGCAGAGGAATTGGCCAGTAATATATACAACTGCTGATGTTCTGGTGAAAGTTAAGACTAGAGGTAGGACGAATGCTTCAAAAGGAACGATTCTTAACCAGGGTCTCTTGAAATTTCAGAGCGTGATGGACGTACCCCACCTGCATAAAATCCACAGAACAAGTAGAGAAAATCTCTCTGTGGCGTGCTGTGCATCAAAGTCTGGTACAAATGAGAAGCAACTGAGATTATTAGATTCTTACTTTGGAAAACTCCAAGATAATGTAAGTGAGCCCTCTTCAGATTCTTGTAACGAGAGGACAGATTTTTTGGATACAAGAGTGCAAATCAATGTGAAGGAGGAGCTGGAATATCTAAATGCTTATCTTGACAAGGTTGATAAAGGTAAGTTATCATGTCCCCAATATTTATATTAGTAGATTTTGATTGCTAGAGTGACTCCTGGACTAGGACATTTGTGTGCACATAAATGCAAGTAATGTTAGGATTATAGCATCAGAATCACAAACTACAAAATCTGGCTACTCGAAAACCATGAATCTCCTTTTACATGAGAGTAATGGCTGTGCAGCTGCAGCCCTTACAGTATTCTATGATAATTACAGAAAAACGCTAGAAGAGGATCTCACCTGTAGTCCAGTCCAATCACGACAACTTGCTTATTGGGAGAAGATTTTAAGAATTTAGATTAGAAAAGAATAACAGATTTAGCAGTTCAGGTTCACGACAAATATCGATTTGTCAATGCATTGAAGGCAAAAAATTTACCAATAAGCAGCCTGCTGAAACATGTAAACTTTCCAGTCCCTTATTTTCCACCCCAGAATTAGTTGAAAGATTTTTTAGTCATTCCAAGCTCAAATAGTTTTTTTTTGTTGTTCCTGCTCTTTTACTTTAGTTTTCAGGCAGCTCAGTAATTTTCAAGCTCTACCCTTCACTGTGTCCATTTTTCCAACACACCTTAATTAACCACACTCTGCACCATTGAGGAGCAACAGCAGAAGCCAACTTCCTTGTTGTCCATTTACTTTTCTAAGAAACAGAATTAGCTAGTGTGATATACACTATTTTTTATGCTGTCTTTATTCAGGCTATACTTGCAGATTCATGTAGTGGATAACATTTCATATCATTCATATTAAAACTTATCAGCACTATTTAGTTCTTTTAGCTCTGGGTGATTTTATCACCTTTTCCTCGATTATGCTTTCCTGCTGACAAAAAATTGATTAAATTTTTCTGCGTGCCTCCAGATGCAAACTTAGAGAATAATGTATTATCAACTTTCAATGATGAAGCTACGGAGGAAAATCCAATAGTAAAACCAATATCAGTCAGTAAAGAATCTAGAAGAGATAATGAAGAGAGACTGAGAAGTTTCAGGAATCTGAGAAATCAGTACGTTGAAAGTGGTTCGAGGAGGTCTGAAGCTTTAGAGCAAAATTATGAAACCTCTTATTTCTACTTAATGTAAGTCATATCCTGTCTTGATGAAGTCCTAGTTCCATCGCAGGATGTCATGTTGTCTTCTTTTCTTCTAGAATAGTTTCATAGTTGCTATTTCATGGCATTCTAGATAATATTGCTGCCTATCATATTTGAATGCAGAGGTACACTGGCTTCCATAAATATTGCCGTTTTTCTGTTCGAAATTGCTAGTCCGGTGAGGAATTCCGAATTTGCGCTCTTTTCACTCCCTCTGTTATATGGCGCAAAGATAAATGATTTGATCCTAGTTGGAGAGTGGTGGAGGCTTGTGACACCAATGTTTCTGGTACAAGATTGACAAATGGGTTCGTGTTCCCATTCTATTACTGTTTTCCATCTCTCTTGATTAACAAGGCAAATGTTGGAACTTGAAAGTAGCAACAATCACCTTGTTCATTACAGGAGGCAATTTTATCCATAGCAACTTGGATCCATTTCAAGTCTGCATTTGTCATTTTAAAACGTTATTATCCGTACTTGAGATAAATTACTGTCGTAAATGTTGTAATTAATGAAGTAAACTCATAATACTTAGCATGCAGGAAACAGTTTATCAGTTCGAGTTTTTGCAAGACTGATGCATTGTTACTTTGACATTGCAAAATGTAGTCTCTAATACTTAATGGTATATGCAGCACTCTGGAGCTTTTCATGTGGTTCTTGGATCTTGGTCACTGCTTACCTTTGGGCCTGAAGTTTGTCGAGGTTATGGTTCCTTTACATTTTTCTTGATATACGTGCTTGGAGGAATTTCAGGAAACTTGACAAGCTTTCTCCACACACCAGAGCCAACTGTTGGTGGCACAGTAAGCACCATTTCACCTCCTCTTTTTTGCTTCCCTTATTTCCTTATTTCTTTACATACTTGTCAGTAAGTTAGTAATTTGTTTTCCAGGCCCAGATGTTTCAAAGACATGCCAGTAATATGTTGGCTATTTAAACTTTGATATTAATGCAGGGACCAGTATTTGCCATTATTGGAGCTTGGCTCATTTATCAGAATCAAAATAAGGATGTAATATCGAAGGATGATTTTGATCGTATGTTCCAGAAGGCAGTAATCACCACTGCTGTTAGCTTCATCTTGAGCCATTTTGGTCCAATCGATGACTGGTAAGATAACTGCTAATAATTCATAAAAGATACTTCTCTTGACCACATAATCATATAGATACAAGATTATTGGAACTTGAGAAGGATTGAATAGAAACATAATGGGAAGAACAGTAAGCATAAAATGGTTTTGCTGTACTCTGCTACATGGATAGTTAAGCCTTTTTACCCGCTACATTCTGTAGGACACATTTGGGAGCAGTTTTGACAGGCATAGTTTATGGTTTTTTCACGTGTGCAACTCTACAATTGGATGATGCGTCTTCAAGAAGTGGTCAAGATGAAGGCATTGCGCTTGTTAAAAGACATGCAGATCCTTGTAAATCACTCATTATATTCACCATCTTCATTCTCTTCTTAAGCTCTATGCTTTTCTTTGTTGAACCTCCCCTAGAAACAGTAGTCCTTGAAGACTCCGTATAGTTGTGAAAACATAGGATTCAAAATCTCGCTTTTACTTTTCAAGACCAATATAGAAAGTCTCTGAGTGGTTTAGTTGGAAAAAGAATAGACAGATGTGTGCGTATATATAGAATAAAGTTCTGTAATAAACATCTTTTTTTTTCTGGCTGTGTAGGAGTTTTTCTGCTCTATTTTGAAGATAATGGAACCTGCTTCAATATAATGGAATTTCAAAATTCTGAAACCATATATCAAATGGGACTATGTGGTACCAAATTCCATATCACTTCTCTAATCAGTACCTCGTAGTCAGGTGGCCATTAACTGAAGTTTGTAGAAATTAACCATCTATGCGATTGTTCCTGCCTAGCTCACTAAACAAGCTAACCCTACAAAATTCACTACATTTGGCTTACGAGGATTTGAATTTTCGGTCAAAGCTTCACTGTATGCATCGCATTACTGCAGTTCGTAACTCAAAATACTGTCAGGTCATATAGCAATACCTATGCTTAATTAAATCCCTGAGGTCCCCCATGCATCCTTTGTCACTGAGACCACTCAAAAGGAAAAAAAAAACTAGCCTTCTTGTTTATTCTGTGAATTTGTAAGAGAAAAGGACAGTGAAAAATTATAATTCATTTTAAAAAAGAGCATGTTAGGACAGAAGAGTTGGCTTCAATCTTGGTACCCTGTGACATGAGCTGCTGTCTACTGTGGCCTTGTGCATGTCGCAAACGTGTCACTTCTTTTTCTCTTGATTTCCTTTTGTAGTGGATTTTTCTTTGATGTTCTTTTGAGGGTCAGTCAATGACAAGTGCCCTAGTACATTCTATCCACTTCTAGTCCTATTACATCACCAGTAAATAAATCAATGCGAATCTCTTTAAAAAGTAGCTACTTCCAGAAGGAAGAAGATAAAGCTGGAACTAATCTTTGGAACCTCAACAAGCTCTTTGTGTTTGTTTATATGTATCCAAACAATCCCTATGTCCCTCCACGTTTAAGACCCTGCATCCTTCCGCAAACACACACCAGCGAGGTCAGGTTCCCACGTTAAGGGCCACGTAAACCCTAACCGTTTTTTCACCAACATTAACAAAACCCCACAAGCCCTTCTCTTTCTGAGATTACTCTGAAGAGAGCGCGTTTTTGGATTTGAATAAAAGCTCGGATTTTGAGTGGTCTTGATGATGGCTGTTGGAAGGGATAGTAAAGATTTAATAGGTCCACTTTTAGCAGTGAACTTGGTATTTTATCTCATTGTGCTTGGGCTAGCAGGTTGGTCAGTTGACAAATACATCAATGGTGAACAGAATCACCCACGTAAGTACTCTTGATCTTTAATCTGCAGTTCTTTTGCTCTTGAGATACCAATTAGTGCTAGCTTGGGTCTGACACTTTTATGCTATTTTCAGATTTGGGTGGCAATCCAGCAACAAGCTTCATGTTGATATATGCACTGCTAAGTGGGGTAATTGGTGCTAGTTCAATGCTTGTTGGGTTTGTCCATCTTCGTGCATGGAGAAATGATAGTTTAGCAAGTGCAAGTGCCATGGCAATCATTTCTTGGGCTATTACTGCCCTTGCTTTTGGGTATGTTCTCTCTGGCTAAAATTGAGCCTGAACATTGCACTTCTGAAGTACAATTGTATTTGCTTTGAAAAATAAAATCTCTCTGATTTCTTTTGCAAATCATCGAGACTTTGGCAGTGTTTAGGATGTTTGTGGTAAGGGGATTTCTTTTAACTCTACAAATACTTTGTTGGAGGCTTGGGATGGAGTTGGAGAACTTTTTGATGATGAATCCTGTATAAGTTACACTTACAGAAAGAAACTGTATATAGAATACATTTAGGAATCTGTATTTCACTTATTCTTTTGTTCTTAATTCAAGTAACATTGATCAAATTAAATATGATTACACTCTCTATCTAATCTGGTTGAGTTTCTTGTTGTAGATTTGAATGCAAGCAAATCTTATTAGGAGGACACAGAGGAAAAAGATTGGTAAGAACTCTAAAGTGGATAGTTTATATTAGCCATCTTCTATCCGAAGGCAATATTTTTCTGAGCTTTTGGCTAAAAGAAGAGCTAGAAAAGCTCTCCTATATCACTACCTTATCACTACCTTAATAACTGGTGATGTGCATGCAGAAAACTTTGGAAGCACTGATTATAATATCACTCCTAAGTCAGTTCCTGTATGTGGTGCTTCTCCACGCTGGGTTTTTCAGGAGCAGATACGGACCTGGTTACCATAATTATGGCAGTGATTCTGTCGGCGACATCCCCGTGGGCAATGAGCCACATATGTCTAGCACCTGAGCATGAAAGTTCTGGCATGTCTCTGTTTATGTGTATCAAACTTGCAGAACCTTCGTTTCTTTACTACTACATGCTTGTGCTGAGCCATGTCCAAGACATTCAATTATAGTGTCAGAAGGAAATACAATCAAGAATCTGTTATAGTATGGTTGCTCAAATAATACAAGAATTTTTTTCTGCCAAGTGGACCTTTTGATTTATTCATATACTTAAGAGACAATCAGGCATCAGCTAATCAAAATATTGAAACATCATCAGATGTATAAAAAATCTCTGATGTACCTAAGAGGAGTTATCATTTACTAAAAGTGACAGGTGAATGGTATACTTACAGCAGCAACAGAGAATGTCCTATCACCAACTTCTGAAAGAATTGTCATGGCGAGGGACTTGGTTAACCCCTGGTCATAAGTAACAAGAAGATATGAAAACTAAGCATGGTGACAGTAAAATTTTGTGTTAAAGAGAAAATAGTTAATTGAGTTCATGATCATACCTGTTATGTGAGGAGGCTCATTTTCGCCAGGATGCTAGAATCTGGCAGGTAGAAGATGGTAGAGAAAATAGAGAGAAAAATAATCAGATAGCTTTATTCTGGGGCACTTTGCTTGATCATAAATGTTCACTGGGAAGACAGACTTAATTAAGACATCTTTTGATCAAGATAGAGAGAAAAAATCTTTGATTATTAAGTCTTAACTCAGAAAGCATAATATGTGTATCATTCCATGGCTTTCTCGTGTACACATATTATGTTAAAGAATCATCTTAACTCAGAAGATTAAATTGTTAAATGAGATCTTAAAAATGACTTTATATAGAGAGAAAAATGAGTTGCAGAGAAAAAATATAAATATTGGAATGAAGTGAAGAGCAAGAAGTTTGGTTTACAGGCGAAGCCACACTACTGCATCTCCTGGTCAATAGGACTCAAACCCAAATTCCGACTTTGAAAAGATAGCTTGTCTCAATGTATATTGTCTCCCTGAGCTGAAAAGGGTATTCTGAGTTGCATGAACATTAAACAGAATTCCTCAAAATATAAACTCCTTCAGCTTATTGATAACAGATTCAATACCAACCATAAGAAAATTGCTGAATAAAACACTAACCTAGAACAAGGCTATCATTATAGTGATGAAGAGTGAAGAGAATGTCAAGAAACATTTAACTTGCTCGAAGGGAAGAAGTCAGATTGATTGTGGAAACAAGTCCTTTGTAGCAGAAAGCTAGATTTGTCAACTTAAGCAGCAGTTCAAGGGTAGAAATGGCCTTTTTACGGTAGAAATAGCACAATTTTATTTTTCTCTAATTCTGTTTTTATTATAATAGATACTATAGCGGTTGAAAATCTGTAGGTTTCGGGGTGTTTTTTTTTTAAAAAAAATAAGTTTTTCTTATATATTTTCCTCTTTGTATTTCAATTTTTTATCATTTTATACCTAGACCTATTTATGTCCATTTTTTATCTTCAATTTTTAAAATATTTTTTTCTTGGTATTTTTTTCTAAATTAAATTTTTTCTTTAAATTATTTTTTAAATATTTTTAGATCGTTTTGATATGATAATATTAAAACTAAATATTTTAAAAAATAAAAAAAATATTATTTTAATATATTCTTTTAAAAAATATATTTTAAAAAACAACATTTACTACACAATCAAATATTAATTAGAGTCTGCCAACAACTCTTTTAAGATTAGAGAAGTAACATTAATTATTACATGAACTTATCCTTAACAGGAAATACGTACTTTATTGCAAATTAGCCACTGTTTTCTTTTCAAGTATATATTTCCTATGCTGGTTTGTATATATTAATAATACATTTCCTATAATGCTTCAGGTTCCGAATTTCCTATATTGTTCTGCACTTGCATGCCTGGCTGCCTCCCACCGTCAACATCGTACATACACCTCAAATACGCTCAGTTACCGAGCAACAATTCTGCTTCATCAATTTTCTCCCGCGCGTCAGAAAGATGAGTTTCTTGGTGGCATGTTTTGGTATGAGCTCTCATCAAACTTATTCCTTTTAATTGTTCCTGTTTTTTGTTGTGTTTTAATTTCTAAATTTAATTTATAATTAGCAGCTTCGTGGAAATTCTCTGTTTTTTGCTTGCATGTTGTTTCCGGACAATAATTCCTTTTCTATTTCTATTAATACTTGCTCCTCGTATTTTATAAAAAATAAAAAAATTCACCTTATTTGCGTCACCTTCTCTAATATTTTTCAGGGTACAATAACTCAAAGAAACCAGAAACTCCTCCCACACAAATAGTTGAATCCCGTCCTGCAGCTGCCAAGGGAGCGGCCAGAGATGCAACTTCAAGCAAAGAGACATTCTACGTCATGCCTGAGAGGACTGGTATTGGTGGCCAAAGAGAGATCGATCATGATGCTGCCGCTGCAGCGTCGGGACAGATGTACGAGTCTCTTTTTTTTTTTAGTTTAACGTGGATGTCCGGGCCAGCTTGCGCGCACCTCGACTAATCCCACGGGCCCTGAAGTTAATAACCATGTAAACCTCCAGTGGCCATCATATGAGCAACCACATGGCTCGAATCTAAGACCACAAAGAAAGCAAACCTCTTGATTCCAAGCTTTTACCATTGAACCACCACCTAGATGGTTACAAGTCTTTTAATGCACCGTGAACATGCAATATCGAAAGATCCTACAATCTCAGCGAGGGGTCGCTCTTTTTAGCTTGTAGAAAAGAGATAAAACCCTCGGTTTTTTAGCTTCATACTGATTGATTATTACCATGCAATTCTCTTCCTTATTATGTCGATGTTGAATTGTTGTGCGCGCGTTTAGAATCACTAGAGAGATGATAAGAAGGGATGGAGTCAGGTTGATAGCGCCGAAAGCTAGGTTGAAGATTTCATCATTACAAGGACAGTATTCAATTAATAGTTATCACTTACCAGTCACCAGAATGCTTGAAATCCATGGCCCTGACATGAAAATTGAACAGCTCTTCCTGTAAGTAATGTGGCAAAGTCGAATACCATCCCAATCACCAGGAAGTAATACAGACAATTATCCTCCGTTAATGTTCTCTGCGTTGGTCTTGCATTGTCTAGTTCAGACTTTTAGACACAATCATGTCATATCTATTTAGAATCACCAGTGTGCCATTCCACAATGGCCAGGGTATGGCGACCTCCACTAGCAACAAGTTTAGCAATCCAGCGTCCCGCATCTCCACTGTCAGTAAGATTTTTAGGGGGTGGGATGTCTATTGGCACTTCCATTGGTTGGCCTGTAGTCACCTTCCTCCCATATCCAAGTCGTCCATGGTCACCTCGACCAAACTGCAAGAAAAACCGGTCAGTATATATTACTGGTCAATATTAAAACAAAAGTCATTCGCTAAGAAAGTGGTTGAAATGCAAGTATCTATACCTATGTAAGTTTTTTTTAAGCGTTCATGGAGGCAATTATATTAAGAGGCAGTGACATAATAAATATACATGGATGCGGGATATAGGAATCAACCTCTATGATTCTGCCAGTGAAAGGTGACTACAAGGAGGAATAAAAACTGCACGCCAACCATATATCATGCCATTGGAATAGAAAGAGCTGATTATACTTACTGTATACATCCGTCCATCACGTGTCAATGCAACTGAATGAGTCCCGCCACAAGATACCTGGATCACCAATAAATCAGTTCAATCTTGAACCAAGTGAAGATATTAGACTGGTTAACCATAGCATGCTACAAAATAGTAACGATTCAAATTTATCTCTGTTAGAATCAATTCCAATAATGAGAATTGTCATGACAAACACAAATATGGGCTGCAAATATTGGGCATCACTACAAATTATATTAAAAAACGCAAGACTTGCAAGTCATCATCAAACAGTTCTCAGAGCTCCTACATCTCCTTGCATGGGTTGATTGAAAACCTGTTGCCGTACTTGATTAAGTGCTCTTAATTACAGTATTACTATTAACAATTTACTAAGATGGCTGGAAATACGCACCCAAAACTCCAGTGAAAATGGGCCCCACAAATGAGTGAGCATGTAATCCAGTCATTTACTTTGTAGAAATGGTTCCCCGCCATTTCAAGTCCAGGTTTAGTTTCAAGTTTAAGCAAAATTTACCAAACACTCAGAGTCCTCAAAAAGACCGAACATCTTTTAACATACTATGGGCACAAGCGATGATCTTTATCAACCGATATAAATGAGCATTTTCGTACATATATGCCTTATCCTGTGGAACTTGTTATTTTACAATCCTCTAATACACCAAGACAAGCAAAAGGAAGCCAAATAATTTGTAATATATACAAAGTGCAATTAAGAACTTCCAAGAGTACCCAAAAGCATATGGCACAATGTTGATAATACCTGAACAATGTCCTCCCCTACTAAAAGATTAACCCTTTGGGGAACCATTTTACTGCTCTTGTCATTATCTCCAAAACCCAACCTTCCATGTTCACCTCTTCCCCAGCCATACACCTGCAAAAGAAGGCACAGGTATTATGCAAGAAGTTATTTTCATCTCAAATATTAAAGACAAAGAAAACCAGATTAGGTATATGCTATGCGGCAAGTAAAACCTGATTCTCCTTGAAAACAAAATTACAAGGAAGCTAGATTTATTCACAGAGCATATTATTAATGGAGACAGTTCCCAGACTAAGAGGGAGGGTATGTCTGTGATTTCGAATAAGAAAAATCCAATTCAAGCATCGTGAAAAAATCTGAGAGAAGAAGGGGGAATAAGGCCTCAAAGCCAACAGCTAAAAGCAAAACTTTAACTTAAAATACAACCTTTTCAAGAAAAATAAGAGTGGATTTTAAGATCCCAAGCTAGGAAAGTTCTGCCACATAAAATTCTAGTACAGTTGAATAACAAAAATGATACAAACAAATGAATAAAACAATAAGCTCAAGATGTAAAACATAAAATAGAACAAACTTCTCGCTATTTGCAGTCGTGCACTAGAACAAGTCATAAAAATGACAAGCATGTAGTCAACTTATGAAACTTTTAGATTCAAAGAGCATATTTACCTCCCCGTCATCAGTCAATGCAGTAGAATGCCATCCACCAGCAGCAATATCAACCTAGACATACACTCAGGCTATTGTAGATATGAAAATGAAATTAAGCACAAAATGTCTAAAGTTTTAACAATAAAGAAAACTCATTCTATATCACCAACATTAACAATCAAAATCTAGAGTGTAAGCCTTCATTAGAAGTTAACAAGTTGCTGGACATCTTTAAAATGCAGATTCTCTGCATCACCAAGGTTTCAACACAGATCTTTACTGCTTTTATAAGCTTTAATATCTACAGAACTAAATTGAAAAGTGATACCTTGATCATGCCAAGGCACTATACATAAGGCCACTCTCACACTGGATGATGCCGATCTTTTCAGAGAAATGTTCCAAACAACCAATTATAGAAAACAGGCATATTTTCCAAGGATTTATTCAGGTAAACTGGGAAAAAGGATTTTCACAAAAGAAAAAAAAAGCAGCAGCAACAACAACAATTGCGAACCCAATCGTCAATAAAATCACAACACTTTAGAAGCCACGTGTTCAGATCAATTTTTTTTGAGAAACTGTATTATGCAAGTAACCATGCCTAGTGAAATGGAAGGAAAAAAATCGTCAAATGTCAAGGGACTTAAGAATGTGATACAAACCAAAGTGAGACCAGAAAGTCCTTGGACAGTAATAGGTTGAGATCTTGGCTGGGTATCACCGGTTCCAAGCTGTCCATATTCATTATTACCCCAAGCCCATAAAGTTCCATCTTCTTGAAGAGCTAAATTATGAAATGCTCCAACTGCAATGAGCCTCACTCTTTCAAGGCCTTGTACACGCACAGGGACAGATATCTGCTTTCTGCAAATAAGTAAACAATGTGAGCAATGAATATACATTAAAACAGCTACAATACGAGGACACAGCAAGCTATAAATACAAGTACACTTCCAAAGCATGTAACATGGACAAGAAACAGGGATATCTAAAAACATAATTGACAGTTAAGTCAAGGAAACTGTACATGTCTCCAGGAGGCCATGGTTGACCCCAGCTCCATACATGCCCTTCACGTGTGAGAACCACAGAGTGAGTTCCCCCAGCAGCTACCTAACATATCAGCAATTAGAACAGACAGAAAACCAATATTCCAATTTAACATACAAGTGCAATACTCAAATACAGAAGTGAGGTAAGCAAAATCAAATCTGTAAGTAGTACCCATGCTAGTCTCAAAGTGGTATGATGCACACAACTGATACTTATGGCTTACATCTCAATGAGTAAGACGCCACCAGCAGAAAAATATGGATTCCAAAACTATAATTAATCTATTTCCACATTAAGAAGAAAAAAGTAACATGCTGTAATATATTTTAAAGGGCCAGGATTACAACTCATGCATTCTACGGTCTCAAATACCATTCTTAAGTATTCATGTCACCCTAATGTTATCTGTCAACCTTCTTGAGTTGACTTATTATTAACTCACTGAGAAATACCTTGAAAAATATGTTAACCGTCCTCTTCTATGTATTCATGGGAGAGAGAATAGAATCCAAAAAATCACCTGGCGAACTACAAGTTTTGATGCACAACGTTGGGGAATGACTATATCCCTTCTCAAAGGCCTCCCAGTGTCATCTTTCCTCTCGGGTTCTTCACCACACTGGCCATATTCATTTCCACCTACATTGTCCAAGATACATCATATTTAGATTCATCATTCATCACAAGTGACATCCCCACTAGTCCTTCCACAGGTATACAAACAATGAGCAACCTAACTACAATCACAAGAAAGAATAGCAGAAAAAGTAATGAACATGAGTCATGATTCATCCATAAAAGATCATTGTATTTTCTGCACTCTTTTCTTACATACAGCAATGAACCAAACCAAGCAACATTACTCGGATAGGAGAAGAAAAATGATCCTGACATATCAATGATTCATTCTCATAAGCAGATGATGGGATGATTAATAAGAGAACGGAAATTAAAAAGGGACCATTGCATACCCCAAGCATAAGCACGTCCTTGATCATCAACAGCCAAACAATGCCATCCACCAATAGCCGCCTAAAAATCAAGAAACCCAAAAACCAAATATTAGAAGAAAAATGATTAACATTCACAAACACACATACAGACCAGTCCTCGCATAACCAAAGGAAAGCATAGTTACAATGGTTTCAAAAAACTAATAATAATAAAACAAAGAAAAACTATTACCTGAACAATGTTGACATTAGCAAGAGCCTTGACCTGGCTAGGAATGTTCTCAGTCTTGGTCTCCGGTGGATGCCCTAATGTCCCTCTTTGGTTCCAACCCCAAGTAAACAACTAGCAACATCAATCAAAACATTTTTTTTTATCCCCATTTATCTAAACACACTAAAAAACAAACAAACATACATAAACAAGAGCGCCCTCAACAATTCATTCAAGTTGATTATTTTTTTTTAATCCTGGCTCGAATCCAAATCAATTATCAATAACTCAATTAATTACTGTAATCCAAATAAATTTAAGTTTTATTTCACTAAAAATTTTAACTACTTTAACCGTCAGAAACTTAAAGGAATCAAAATTAAAAAATTTTACTATAACAAGTAAAAAAAATCTGAACTTTCAATCAACAAACTTAAATCAATTACTTTTCTTTTAACCATTTATACTAGTATTTCCTTTCACAGTTAAGAAAGAGAAGGGTAAGAAAAGAGAAACCTTGCCGTCATCACAAATGGCAAGAGAGTTGCGGCTTCCAGCAACAACAGAGCGAACTTTGTAAGGCTCAAGAGCTTTGACAATGCAAACCCATTCTTTTTCTTCGTTATTTCCTATCCCTAGTTGTCCATCCTCACCTGATCCCCTGTTTGTTATTTCACAAACAAAATTAAACCAAAAACACTTCCATCATAATTTTAATGCAGTTAGGAGTCAGTGAGAGAGATAGAGTAGTTACCAGGCAATCACAGAGGACTCAGTTGCCATTAGAAATGGAGAAGCTTGGGGTGTCTTACCCCCTGTACTAAAAAACTTGAGAAAGTTAGTGAAGGCTCTCTTGTTTTTTCTTTTTCATTTCCCTCTTTTTTTTTTCATTTAATTTTCTACTTCTCTCTCTCTCTCTTTCAATTTTTTTTTCTACAATATTTACATGGTTTATTTTTAAATTTAAACAGTTTTAATTAATAAGTTTTTTATGGTAATTTTTATTTATTTATTTTTTAGTTTTCTCATTGATTTTTTTTAATTAACGTGAATATCTGAATCAACTTGCGTGTATCTTAACTAATCTCACGGGCCCTAAAGTTAATAACCATGTAAACTTTCAGTGATCATTCTATTAACAACCATAAGGGTTGAGCTTGAGATCACAGAGGGAGCAAACCTCTTGGTCCCAAGTTTTTACCACTGAGCCACCTACTAGATGAAATTAGATTTTTTTTTTTTATCTATAAGCCAAGTTATTTTTTTAACTAATGAAGTCAATTAGTTTATATTGGGTAATTCATACACAATTTAATTTTAAATTTGGGTTGTTAAAATGTTGAGTTGTGAGGTTTTTTTCTGTCAATCTCATCCTTTTTTTTTAATTTTATCTCCAAAACTTTTTATCGGTCAAGTTAACTAGATTGTATTGAACCAACTCTTACACGATTTTATTTTAAACTTAAACTAAGCAAGAAGTTATATCTAGAGATTTTAAAATTGACTAATTATGTTGGATTTAATAATAATTTCAGATAATTTTCTACGACTTATATATATCTTTTATTATATTAAAAAAGTTAATCTAATCCGGATATATTATATTTAAAAGGGGAGGTTTTTAAAGAGTGTTTTTTCAGGTTAGTGGTGGTAATGGGTTTGGGGTATGGTAGCAGTGGGAGGTTTATAAAGAATTTGTTTTTGAGGTTACTGGTGGCAGTGGGATTGAGGTATAGTGTAAAACTCCTCCAGCTCAATTAGTTGATTAAAAAAATTTAGACTAATTAAGAATCATGTTGAATTTAAAAAAAATACGTTGGAACGTATTTTATATATTTGAATTATGCTAAGTTAATTTAAATTTTAGATTATTATTTTTTTAGATTAATTAAGAATCATGTTGAAATTGAATATAAGAATTTGGTTGGAATAGATATATGTTTAAATTGAGTATACTAAATTATTTTTAATATAAGGTTGCAATTTGATCTAAATGTTTTTTAGTAAAATCTGATAATTATAACTGAGGTTTTATGCGAATTGGATTCGACAGTGGTCTACTCTGGTCCACTCACTCCCTAGTGGACTCATGGGAGGATCCAAGAACGTGGAAAGGAACAAACGATGACGTTTTCGTTTTCGTTTTCTTTTTTCAGGCTTGATTTGTCTTCACAACTAATGCGTTCCAACGCAATATTGTTCTAGAGAAACTCCGACGTGGCTACTGATGTTTGGAACAAAAAAATTAATTTTTATTTAGAATATATTAAAATAATATTCTTTTTTATTTTTTTAAATTTATTTTTAACATTAACATTTCCAAACAATTTAAAAATATAAAAAAATAATTTAAAATAAAAAAGATTTTCAGCAAATGCGCACCAGCAACTTGCTCCACTTAGGTATTATGACAACTTAAAATATAGAAAACAATGGTCGAACAATGACATCACATGGCAGGGGCACAGGATGAATTCAAACCAGATCCGAGGATATATATATAAAAAAATATGATAAACACCAACAGAGATTGCAGGCATCGATACTAAAAACTTGATAATCTGTTGGTACCTTTCAATCCCAAGTACTGTTTAGCACGACACTCAAGGCTATCAAATTCATTAAAACATCCAGCTACAATAATAACCCAAATGGCGTCTGTAAATGTCACGAGATAGAAGTACAGAGTGCATTATCCTATGAACTGAACTTCATCACTGCGGCCCATCGCCTGATTCACGTTTTGATGCGTCCTTGATCTCATCCCCAGCCTCATCCTAAAATTTGAAAAAATGAAAACAATGAGCATATAACCAGCAGACCAATACGTCACAAGCAGTTGCTCATGCATAAGCAAGATCAGGTCACAGCCACCTGGGACCATTTCTGATATCAGAAAACTTGATTTTCTGTTTCGGTCTCTCACGAGATGCCAATAACCTCAAACAACGATGAATTATGATAGAAAGAGACCTAAACATGCGCCACCATATGACATTGGTGACAATAATATCGGTATCAGGCATAATTTCCCTTTGAACTTGAAATTAAAACACTTTGTTGGCAGTCCAATCAAGTAGTAGTTTTAACATGCCAAGAGCAAAGCACATAATATTCTTAAGAATATGCAATGCACGAAATGCATTATTATGCTGCACATATAGCATATAGTTCTCCAGGACAGGATTTGATTATTTTGTAATCTGAAACGAGAATGGTTCAACCGCGTCAGGGCCACCCGAGTATCAACATGAACACATGTATTTAAATGCATGCTTGCATAGATGCACACATGGGTTGTGCAACTGCAAGCTTGTACAAACAGAGAGGGGGAGAGAGGGAGGAGAGAGAGAGAGAGAGACCGTGATATCAGAAGTCCAGAGTGTCAGATTGTCACGGAGAAGTTGCATGATCAATGTGCTGTCCTTGTAAGACTCCTCACCCAAAGTATCCAGCTCGGAAATAGCCTCATCAAAAGCCTGACCAAAAAAAGTATATTTTAGGGATGTCAAGAGGGCCAACAGATTGGTCACTGACTTGCATGCAATCAAGGATATCGACCCTAAGGACTGAATAGGTATCAACTTATCTTTAGGAAAACAAGGCCTTGTCAACTAGGTCTTATATTAATACAGATCAAATTGAGCATAAAAGATCAAATGTACTACTATGAACCAATTACTAATTGTATGTTTGGTATTGTGATGTAAGGTGCTTTTCAAAAGTGATTTTTGTTTGAAAATATATGGAAAAAAATAATTTTCAGATTTTTTTTAAATTTTTGACACATCAAAACCATCAAAAAAACATTAAAAAAAATCAATTTGAAGCTTTTTCAAGCCCAACACAGTTTTAAAATGCAGTTTTAAATGCAAAAACAAGCAGTTCCTTGGTAATACAAAGGCAAAAAGCAAGCTGATTTCACTAATATGTAAAAGTATTTAGTAAATTGAAGAAGAGAGGACAAAAACATTCTCTCAATAAACAACAATCAATCAAAGATGTCAACCCTATGGACAAATATATAGTTACAGTTAAGGGAGAGACCAAATGTCCCGGCATCAATGCTTCACACCAAAACCAACTTTTAGCAATACAATTTGCATAAAATAATTGACCAAAACTACCAAGGCACTCAAAACGTTTAACTTCCATCAAGTTCAAAGCTAAAATCCAATTAGATGCCAGTTATAAAATTCACTAATTAAGCTAAACTGAATAAGACAAATATAATCATATCAATAGAGAAAAACATAAATCACTTCCTTTTACTCAAAATAATGAAAACTAAACAGAAGAATATGAATTTCGCAACTTGCCTAAACATAGAGGCAGATAAAGGCCAATTGATAAGGTATGCAAGGAAGTACCTGCTTAGCAAGACTGCAAGCACGATCAGGAGAGTTAAGGATCTCATAGTAGAAGACAGAGAAGTTAAGTGCAAGCCCCAGCCTTATTGGGTGGGTAGGAGCCAGTTCAGAAAGAGCAATATCCTGCAACAAACAAAACATAAGCAAAATGAGCATCGAAATAATAGCTGCACCTATTAACCACAACAACAATGATAACTATACAACTTAATAATAATAATAATAATAATAATAATAATAATAGGCAACATGCCGGCACATCCAGGACCCACCTGAGCAGACTTGTAAGACAACAAAGTGCTCTCAGCAGCTTCCTTCCTCTCAGCCCCGGTCTTAAACTCGGCAAGATACCTGTGATAATCACCCTTCATCTTGAGGTAAAATACCTTGGACTCGGCAGCTGAGGCGGAGGGAACAAGATGTGTCTCAAGGAGGCTCAAGATTCCGTCACAGATCTTGCTGAGCTCAGCTTCGATCTTTCCCCTGTACTCCTTGATGATTGTGACATGATCTTCATTTCCCCTACTCTCTTCCTTCTGCTCAATGGAAGAGATGATCCTCCATGAAGCCCTCCTAGCTCCAATCACATTTTTGTAGGCCACGGAGAGCAAGTTCCTTTCCTCCATGGTTAGCTCCTCATTATCGACTGTCTTTGCAACTTTCTCCATAAACTCCACCATCTCTTCATAACGTTCGGCCTGTTCAGCCAACTTGGCCATGTAAACACTCTCTTCACGTGATGGTTCAGTTGGAGACATCCTTTATATATCAAACTAAAAGTTACTTCTGCAAGGTGATTCCAAACACAAGTATCATTAGAAAGACCTGAACAACATCAAACTTTAATGCTTACATTTTATTACATAACTAGCTTCCACAGTCATGAATCAACTCTTCCATCAACCACTTAATAACACGTCTCAATCCGTTGACTCCTAACTTTTCATCCTTGAGTTAGTGATAATTTACAAAACTTCCCGACCTTTTACACCTCAAGATTGAATAAAGTTTAGCCAGAGGCATTACTTCGAAAAAACACATATTCCCAACAATGATCTTCGCTACATTAACAAAACCAAAGCCCCAATTCAAGTTAGAAAACAGATTTCTAAAAGTCATTTAAGAAGAGAAGTCTCATCATTGCTTTAACAGAAAAAAAGTAAAGCCCCAAATTGATCAAAATCACAAA
>Ga0307510_10002202_pt1 | contig 22027 bp, 9 predicted proteins | sample 12_EM_MG_FD_207224 | JGI IMG/M metagenome (GOLD analysis project Ga0307510, IMG submission 207224) | Populus trichocarpa ectomycorrhiza microbial communities from riparian zone in the Pacific Northwest, United States - 12_EM | ecosystem: Host-associated > Plants > Roots > Unclassified | place...
CTCGTTATAATCGTTATAAGATCTTGATTTGTTTGATTTTGTGTTTTAAAAGTATTTTAAAAAAAATTATTTGTTTTTATTTGTTTTTATTTTATATTAATTTTTTATATATATTTAAATTATTTTAATATGCTGATATTAAAAATAATTTTTTAAAAAATATATTATTTTAATATATTTTTTAATAAAAAAACATTTTAAAAAACAATAAATATCACAGCAATAAATATCCTCTAAATTCTAACCTATCTAACGAAGAAAACAAATATTGATAAGCAATTATGAAATTTAATTGGAGAGAGAAATTAAGGCCATGATTTACTGGAATCTGTAACATTGATCTACTACCGAGAAAAAATTGTGAACATTTTCTACTAATTAACCTGGATTAATGACTTGCCCAATCATTTGAATTTCCTTGTCTCCTTTTTCTCTGGAGTGCTTTTGAAAAATAGCTATTTTCCCAAAAATATTTTAAAAAATAAATTAATTTCAAAAATATTTTAAAAAATATATCTTAAAACAACGCAATTTATTTTATCTAAAAAATATATAAATTGCATTATTAAAAATAGAATAATTAATATTTTTATTGCTGGTATAAATTAATTTTATCAAGGATTCTGAATTTAAAACACACAACATAAAAACAAAAGGCATTGAATTGATCTTCTTTTTATTTCTTTTCTTTTCTAATAACGTCTCATGATTAAATATTTCTTTGATTTTTGAAACAATGGCAAAGCCTGTCGAGGTTAAAAAATGTTTAAAGCATATCAAAGTATATTGCAACTGGGTGTTTGATATTATAGTATATGATTTTTTTTTAAAATATATTTTTAATTAAAAATATGTTAAAATTATGTTTTATCAAGTTTTATTTTATTTTTGATATCGACACATCAAAATCATTCAAAAACACCTAAAAAAATATCAATTTAATATTTTTCAAACAAATAATACTAATTTTACAAACGAGTTAAAACATAAAAATAAATTTCCTTGATCACAAACATCTCAACTACAAGATCGGTTTAATAATTTTATCACGTAGCTTTGAATATCTTTTCTTTTTTAAAAAAAATTGCATTGTTGATAGTAGTGCAACTTCAACAATTATAGATTTAAAAGAATAATTTGAACCATTAAACTGTTCTTACTTTTTTAAATTATTTTGATATTGAGATACTTTTCAGAAATTTGTTGGGAAAGGGTTATTTCGAAAAGGCAGAGGAGAAATTTTGGTTGATGTCTACACTAAACTTGCTAGCCTGAAACCTCAACGAGAGCAGCCCAAACGTAACTTATGGACCAGTCCAAAACAATTCCCTCACCTTGTTGAACAATACCTGAACCCGAGCTCGGGAGCCCGTATACATCTCGATTTACCATAATTACAGCTCAATTTTCAATATTTCAATAGTTTTGTTTTTTCATCTTTTTTAAAAGATCTTTATTCTGAATGTATATAGACAGAATTTAGATTTGAATCTATAAGATTCTCAGGGTGTCAAAAAGATGTTATGGTGTTAAATTCATGTTTGATTTAGAAAGATAAAAATTAAAGTTTGAGTGATGAAAAGATAAAAAGTTTTTTTTTTTTTGTCGCTTTAGTTTGATAATTATGTGTTTTAATCTAAAATTGCTTTAAGATGGCTTTTTATGTTGCTGGAAAAGGTAGATGAAGATTGAGAGAGTTTTTTCAATTTAATTTTATGTGTTTTAAATTATTTTGTAGGTTTCTTGAGTTGAGATATTAGTTTAATAAGGTTATAAGGGTGTTTTTAGATGTTTTTCCATAAAAATGGATTAAATTTTAGTTTTTTAGGCAAAAAAAACCGAGCTTTATTTTTTGACCACATCTTTAATAACCAAAAACTATGTAACTAGATTATACATCATCTGTATTATTTTTAAATATTGGGCTGATGATGTCTAGTCCACCTATTTTTTAAAAAGAAATACCTTGGTGTGCAAACATGGGCTTTGAAGCCCATTCGCCTGACCATAGTTTTAATAGGCTAGATTAGTTAGGTCACTCAGACCCACACACCTAGTTTGTTTTAAGGTTTTTTTTCCCATAATTTAAAATTTAATTTCTTTAAAATGAATAAATTTAAAATATATTACATATATTTTTTATATATATTCTTAAATTAATCAAGAGTAGATTTTAGATATTATTTTATTAAATACCATTTGATTTTTGTTTTTTTTTTAATAAGATTATATAAGTCTTTTAATAATGTTATCAAGCATTCTTTTTTTTTTACAACCCGTCATAATTATTTTTTAAAAAATTTTATTATGTTGCTTTTTCTGCAAGTGTATTTTTTTATTACATTGTTAAATAAAAAATAGTTCAAAAAATAAAGTTATTAAGCCTAGCTGAATACATGACTCGAGTCGTTGGATTGATTCAAGATGTCTTCGTCTTAATATTAAAAAAAAAAACTATTTCATCTTGAAACTTTTATAAGTCAAATTGGATTTTTACCAATCGTTCGGACTACCTTTAAATCTATTAAGTTGATCATGTCACATCAAGTCAACCCCCGTACAATTTAATTTAAAATTCAAGTTAGGTAAGAAATCAAGTTGGGAGGTTATAAATTTGACCTGCAGGGCCAAGTTTAATGATATCGCCAAAAAGTTCACTACAACAATGTGCAAGTGTTGTATTATTCTTATATTTTTCAAATATAATTGCATCAAAATTATTAGGATATTGTTTTTTTTTAATTAAAACTTGCTTTTGAAATAATAACAGAATATTGTCTAAGAAACAAATATTATGGTAAAAAGTTTTCAAAAAACATTTAGCACATTAATGAGACAAAGAGATTTTAATTAAGATATATATTTTTATCCTTATTTTAAATCATTCATATTTCTTTGGATATGTCTTCTAATTACTTTTGGAATAATGAAAAAAAAAGTTTAATGATACAACATAAATATGTATCATGCATGAATAAACAATAATTTAAGTGTGTTTCAAGAAAATAAAAATATATATATTAATAAAGAGACATGTCAAGAGTGTTTTTAAAAAATTATATTTTTAGTCCAATTCTTTTTTTGGCATTTAAAAACAAGAAGAAGAAAAAAAGAAAACAAAGTTTAAAGAGTGAAATAAAGAGAAAGAGATAACAAAGGACTAAAAAGAGTATGAACTAAAAAATAATTGGGGAAGATTATACATAAAAGGAAAAGAAATATAAATGGGAGGATCATGTAGAATTGGAAAATTATTGAAAGAGATTCTACTGTTTAAAAAGATGAAATTTAATTAATTAGAAATTCTTGGTCAAGAAAAAAAATATTGCCTAACATTATTTTTCTAGTTTAGTTTTTCTTGTTTTGCAAGGAGTCCTAGATAATATAAATAAAGGAAGAGACACAAAGAGAAGGACATACACATTGAGATTAAATAAAAGACTCTCGCAAAGAAAAACCTAAAAAAAATCAACAAAATAAGACAAAAGAACAACAAAAAAAACTTCACCTCCTTAAAGTTGTAAAGAGACAACCTAGAAAGATACAACACAATAGTAACTTCTCGCTTATTGATCTCCCACCACAAAAGGATGTGGTCGACACCATCCACACCAACAAAAAAGATAGAGATTTATTCACAATACAGAGTGGTCCATGCACCACCTTACCCTAGCAGCGCGTGCAAAGAAACCTGACAGTCAGACCTATCAATCTACGCATGTAGTCCATATGCAAAGACTATTTTATTGTCTTTTCTAGTAATTTTCTTCCCATTCCAGCCGACTCTGATGATTCATTTAGGTGCATTCTAATCCTTGTGTATAGAGTAATTACCACACACATTACACGACATGGTATTCTACACATACTTTTTTTTTTAAGTTAGTGTGAAGAATTAGTGGTGCCTCGATGGGTTACGTCTCATATTAGAACTTATGAAACCACAGACTTTTATTGAAAGTCTACATGGTCACAATTAGTAGCCAATGAAATCTTCCTCGTTATATACTCCTTATACCTTATAGGCCTTAGGTCGACATTTTAAGGTTTAATTACCTAGGCGACAAGAGATCCTTTTATGACCAATAGGTTAGCCAACCTGCCTTTATATATAATGGCTAGAACCTTCCCCTAAGATTTGTCATTGTAATGCCATTAGACAAGCATGATGTGCATGATATTTCAAGACCATCAAGATAAAATAATATATACTCGAGAGCAGTTCTAACAAGAGTCCAAAAAAATAGAAAGGAATCGATGGAATAAGAGATTTTAATGACGACTACCTAATCCAAAGTAGTTGCATCCTATTGTCAAAGTTGATAAACTCCTACAAAAATTAAGCAAAAACAACTTTATAAGAAGTCAAGTCATTACAAGCTTTTGAGATGTTATGATTATTGTCATAAGCTAAATTGACCTTATTTGCTTTAATTTATTTTTTAAGGAGGGTAAAGTTAAGAATTAAAATATCATGTGCCAATATTTATTCAGGGGTGTGATTTTTCAATTGTGAGAAAACTAAGAACTATAATGTGTTTTTTTAAAACAAACTATAGAAAAATCTATTTTTCAAATTTGATTTTTAAATCTGAATAAAATTTAAATTTGAAAAAGGATGAGTTTGTGTTTGTTTAGGACTTTGAGACTCCTGTATTTTAAATATTATCCTGAGCCATAGATAAAAGGACTTGAAAGAAGAAGAAAAAAACAAAACAAAAAAAGACTATCCTTTTTTTACTAAAACAATTGTCCCAATATTTTCCTACTCACCAGCAGACTCTCCCCTTATAACTAAAGAAAAAAAAAAAACACACCCTTTACTATGCAAGAATCCCCATCACCCACGACTAACTAATCAACCTAGCATTCCAACCTTCACCCATGAACAACCCATCTTCAACCCCACTGTCCAACCTCTTCTCTTCTAGTAAAACCTAGGAGGACCTCTAAGACAACCGTTATCTCCTCTCCACCTGCTCCTCACTTCCAAGCGATGGTACAGGACTAGCAACACTCGCTGGTAGTAGCTCTTCTATACAAATTAACCCACACATCCATAAAAATTACAAATATTTACACAATATTATTAAACACATCAAATCATCTAAATTTTGATGTAGACCTTTCAGAAAAGGCTGGATAAAAACCTATATAGTTGAAATATGATGGAAGAGCCACTAAAGCTTTTGAAGATGTGGAAATAGTGATGGCACGTGGGTCCCACGTGCCATCATTGTTGTTGGCGTGTGGGCTCATATGTCATTACTGGTTGAAGAAAACTTGTACAATATTTTTTTGAACCTCTTATCCAGATAAACCTTAAAATGTAGAGTTCAACTTATCTCTTCTTTTTTAATTTTAAGATTATATTTTTCACCCTCAACAAACCTCAAAAAGAAAATCTTGCTTATAACAACCGTGAAATAGATCCAAATGATTTATATTAATATGTATAAATAAATATATTGCATGCTTCAATTTAATTATTGGCTCTATATGTAATTTTAAGATAATATTTATAACACTTAGAAATATAAAATCAAATCCAATTTGATAATTTCTCAAGCACAATAAATTCTATTTAATACAAATTTATTGAAAAACTATTTTTCAAAATTTAATAAGAAAGTTTATCATATTAAAATTCTTATTAACATCCTAAACTATATTTGGAATAACTAAATAAAATTTTTCTTCTTAAAAAATATTTTAATTAAAAAAAACCTAATTAAATCCTAATCCAATTAGAATAACACAAAAGTCAAAATCATGAATTAAATATTTTAATTCAATCCTAATCCAATTAGGAAAATTAATTCTATAATTAATTTAATTTAGGTTTTAATTTTAAAATATAAAATCAACATTTTATACATGAAAAGGAAGAATCATAATTCTATCTCTTATATGCTCTTTCTTCTACCAGCATCGGGTTGATAGATGTTGTTGTTGTTGTTGTTGTTGTTCCAAATGCAGCATGGGGTAGCAACCCTTACACTACACCACCACATGCAGTGTTTCTGCTTTTACAACGTCATGGCTAATGGCACAACCATGGCATGCTACTGCTACTTGTCATGGTCAGGCACGCCGACAGTGTTGAAAGATCCAGCCAAATCTGAAAAAAAAATTAAAAAATGAAATTTTTTTTTCAATGGTGGGTTTCACCTAGATCTGACTAAAACAACAACTAAAATCCTTTTTTTAAAATTATTTGGAAAATAACTTTGTAGAAAAATAATAATTAAAACATGCAATCAACAACCTTAATTGTTTAATGATGGCTCCACTATCATTGCAAGGTTTCTCAAAACACATATACACAGCGAAAATGGTAAATTTAAAATTTTTCAAGAGTCTCAAGGATCTCATTAGATAGATATAATATTTTTTTAGGGTTTATACAAAGATTACCTCAATATCACATGTTCTTTTTTACTTTAGATAATTACTTTGATGCTAAGTTGTCACAAACTATAAGTCGTTTAAGTATCTAGACTCTAAAAGTAGTCCACACAAGCCACTAGTTAGAAATCTCTTCAACTCTTTTAAGAGAGAGGGGTTGCTATATTTTTTAGTGCTAACTCTCTTTTTTCTCTTATTTTTAAGGTTTTTTTTGTAACTTATGTAGTTTCTCTATAGAAAATAAGAGGTAATACATTCCATTTACAGGGGAACCTGAAAACCCTATCAATAGAAAAATATCAATTTGTCCTATGAATAATATCACATTTATTATTTTAAGATAATTTTATAAATTTATTCAATCAAGTACCTATTTGATTTTTCAAGGTCTAAAATTGCAATTTCTTATATAAAATATATTTTAGTTCTCAATTTCTAAAACTTATTTACAATTAAATTACACTTGATTAATTATTCCATTTTAATTTCTGATTAGTCATTCCATTTTAGTTTCTGACCAATGGTTCTTATGTGTATGACCCACTAGGTTCTCTAACAAGGTGGCTCAAAAATAAACCACAATCCTAAATAAAATAGGATTAAATATATTAAATAAATTAATTTATTATTAATTTAACAACTAATTAATTTATACTTGAAGATCAAGTATAATGAGTATAATGTCTAGCAATGTATCATGATCCCTCAAATATTAAAAAAGTCATAAATGGTTTGACTTAACCTTTTAGCGACTAGTTTTTTAGTGTAATTATTATCTCAAAAATATTCTGATTTATGGAACATTTTCTCTAATTCATCTAGGTTGATGAATCCTCTATTGATTACTACTTACCTTAATATAGTTCTTATTATAACTAATATATGCTCGTTTGTTATTTTTTATTAGGATAATGTGTAGCAGGATCAAAACATATCATTCTCTATATAAGTTAACTTAGTGATCTTAAGTCTAAGGATCACTTACACAACTATCATGTGAGCTTTTCCATAAACACAAGTGATCTCTCCATATAGAATTTTTATGCGGGTAAGTTTAGTGTGCATGTCATCTGACAAGCACCTACATATTAATTTTAAGTATCCTTCATACCTTAGCTTATAAGAACAATTGCTTTATTTCATATAAAAAAGCATAATATGTATCAGTATCAACAACTCTAATTAATATACAGTCTTAATAGAACATTGAATAGGAATATTTCGGAACAATACTTTGATGCAACAAGAATCTCATAATTATGCTACAAGGTATATACACTAACATATACATTATAATAACAAACAATTTCATTTAACTTTATCTTAATTCTTCCTTTCTGCAAACCCCCTCTCATGGTCAACCCTAGATTTAGGATAATCCATGACTTTCCTTCAATTTTTCTTCACTATCTTACTCTATCTAGTAATTTAATCATTTTTTATTTAAGCATTTATCACCAAAATACTTATTTTCCCAAAATTACTCAAAAACTTTAACATTGATAAATTGAGGATTTCCTCCTTTAAGCTTGGTAGCACAAATTAACAAGAAATTGGGTTATAAAAACACTTTAACAATTGATTTGGAATAAAAATAAGGAATTTCTTACAACTTTCTTCTTCTTTCATCCTTTGTCTTCAAAATGATTGTTTCTCTCTCTCTAAAAAATTGATCTCTTAATTTCCCATAACCCTAAGCAAGGTTTATATATATATATAGTTTTCCCTCACTAATCTACACTCAATCACTCTTAAATCAAATCTCACCCCTAGTTTTAAAGAAAAGAAGAATAAATTAAAGAAAAAGATTAACTTCTCTATCTTTTTCTTCATTCCACCAATTGGCCCTAGTAAAAAGGAGAGGGGGTATTTTTTTTTGTCAAAACTTATAAATATACCACTCCTCTAAGCTTTAATGTAATATTTAAGTAGTTACTCATCCATTGGTATTATTTTACACTACTTAATAACTAAATTTATCCATATTTCATAATTACACTTTCTGAAACACTTCACCTCAATTTTTATAGCATATTTGTTTATTTCTAGTATTTTATTTTTCTTCTATTAAGAATTTCCACCCAATTACACTAATTTACTAAATTTAGATCAATGAGTCTGCAATCATTTTATCTGATTTAAAATTTATTTATATTTAGTTTAGTATTTTCAACATAATTTTTTTAAATATTTTTTGTTTAGGGGTTTACATCTAGTCATTCTGTCAACCCATCAACCACTTATAGAAAGATCCATGTCTGATTTGAATTATTATTTTTTTACTTCATCAGATATAAAAACTTTAGTCGTCGCTCACTTTTCAAAATCTATTATTGTTTAATTATGACAATCAAAATAGATATTTGTTTTAAAAAATTAATGGTTAAAAATTTACAAGAAAGATATGTTTTTGTAGTGAAACTTGTCTTTTTTTTTTTCATTTATTTTTTTTACAATAAGATGTTTTTTTTTTCTATTAGCAACATGGGTTATTGAATGAAAGATAATAAAAATAAAAAAATCATGAATCAATTATTTTTACGCTTTAGTATTAATAAATTTAAGAAAATTATATAGAAAAATTACACTAAAAATAACAATTTTTTGCTTTAAATTACTATAGTTTAAATATTTTCAGATCATTTTGATGTGCTGATGTCAAAAATAACTTTTTTAAAATAAAAAAATATTATTTTAATGTGTTTTGAAATGAAAAATATTTTGAAAAACAACCGCTATCACACTCTCAAAATTTTTTTTAATGGGTGAACAACAAGTTGTTCGTACTAGACATGTTTGAATATGTCTGATGTGTCGTAGAAAAGCAACGTGTCATTTTCTAGTGCAATTTTGATTATTTTTAATTGCTGATAGGTTGACAACCTAGTTTTTAAACCCTTAATACTCAACTTTCTTGATTTCTCTTGTAAATATCCTAAAAACAAAATAGGAATCTCAAAAACCCCATTTTAACCCAACCCCCTTTTAATTACTCAAACATGAAAATCAAACCAAATTAATAAAAAAAAAACCTTTACTTGCCTGATCGTGATATTTTTGTCTCCTCTCCTTTTATATATATATATGAAAGATGAAAATAACATATTTGTCATTAAGCAACTCAAAATGCTACTCAAGTTATCAATTTTGTATTGTTCTGTTCTGGCTGAAATTAGTGATATATCTCATATAACCCCCCATTATAGCTAAGATATTATGAGTTTCCATGTGTGTTCAATTCTGATCACAAGAACAAAAAAAAAGCAAACATTAGATGCAAAGGACTCTAACTTTTGGAGGACTTTGTACCCGCAAAACATATTACTTGAAATAGTAATTATTTTTTTCCTTTTAACTTTGTACTACACAGACTTAATTTTATTTTTTAATATTAGATTATTTTAAAAATTATATTTTATAATTTTTTAAAATTTATTTTGTTGGATTATATACCAGTATCATAAATTTAGATTTTTATTCTCAACTTCAACCTTTAATATTAGATTTATAGGAATTGAAGTTTTGTTTTATTTATTTATTTATTTTTATGAATTTATTCTGATCTCATGAGTTAGGTTACGGGTTTAACAGATTAACTAAAATTGTTTATTTTTACTGTTTTTTTTAATTAATTTTTTTTAATGATTTTTTTTAAATATTAATTTAGTTGAAAATTGAGCAACCAAATTAAAAATAAGTTGACTTCATTGGAACAATCCAGCATTTATTAAAAGAGTTATAAAACCATTATTTTCTTTTTAAATTATACAGATATTCTAAGTCGTTTATTTAGTCAATATAAAAGTTATTAAACAATTATTAAAATTATTATCCCATTTCTATCCAAAGTCTTTATAAATATTCTTAATTAATTAATTTAATTAATATTCATCACATGAAAAAAATTAGTCTTAATCTATTTATTATATTAAAAAACATATATCAAATTTCCTCATTAAAAAACATATGTAAGTTAACCACATTAATCGACAACCTCAATTACTTGTTTTATATATATATATATGCTAGGGAAAGTGTTTGGATATGCGCTGCAAATCGCGTTCTAAAAAAATTAATTTTTTTTGTTAAAATTTAATATGATTTATATATTTTGGATCGTTTTGATGTGCTGATGTCAAAAATAATTTTTAAAAAATGAAAAAACATCATTGACATACATTTCTGCACAAAAAATTATTTGAAAAGCAACCACTATCACACTGCCAAACACTCTTTAACAATAAATGGGCTCAAATTGAAGCTCCTGGCCCAGAAGTTAAACAAGCTAACGACATGGCAAATTGCGTGTGCTGGGAGAGAGAGAGAGCAGCAGCAGCACTGCACTGCACTCGTCTTTTTATTTTTGGACTTGGCGATTGCAATTTGTAATGGCGGGTACATAAAAATTAAAACAAAATACACTCGCTCGCTTTTCTCACTCTAAAAGAGAAACAGAAATCACTAACAAAAATACAAATGGAGGGGGATGATAGAATTTTAGAGGCTGAGAGGCACCAGATCGAGCAGATTCGACAGCTTGATTTCGAAGAATTACAAGTCGAAGAAGTCGACGATGACGACTCCGACTCCTCCCTCGATGATCGTGATGCCTCGTAATCATCTCCATCACCACCCATCTTTATTTTGCTGGTTAATTTCTTGTAATCAGTAGCGACCATATATTTTATTAGCAGAACCGTTTATGTAAATCATTTCGCTTTCTGTTGTAATTTGGGGATTAGGGTTTCTGGATGGTTAAATATGGATTTTTTTTATAATTAAAATAATTGTTTTTTGTGACCTAGTTAATGATAATCATGTATTATGCTATTACTGATAAAAAAAATCTAGGTAGAGAAGGAAAGAAATATGAATTTGATGGTTAATTTGGATGGCAAATTAGGGTTTGGTTTTTGTAATAATGAGATTGAATGTTGTTTTTGTTTTGAATATAGTGGTGCTGGTTCATCTGATGATTTCACCTTCAACACTTGTTTGGCTTCATTGCATACTTATCTTGGCGGTAGGCACTGGCATCTCGAGGCATTTTGTTGTTACTATTTTGATTTTATTCAAACTTGGGAGTTACTATATTGCTTTGTGTGTGGCAGAGGTTGAAGACACTCACCATAGACTTGCTTTCTTGGATGGAGGTGCCATTTTAAACCTTCCATTGTTCTATCTTGAAGGTACATGTTACATCCTATATCCTCGTCACTGCTTGTTTGCGAGTATGTGTTTGAAGAAAAAATTGGTGATCGGTTATACTGAAAGTTCCTGGGTTACAGTTCTTTTCATATTCATCATGCTGTATGCTTGAACAAATAGTTAACATTTATTTAATACTAGGTTTAAAATTTTCCAAAGAGACACAAAAATAAGCTTCAAAATCATTCCAACTGAGTAGCCTACAGATTTGCAAGTTTTCAGGCCTAATGACATTATCAAAAGACTTGGAAAATTGATGTTTTGTGCGTGTTTACAAATCTTGCTGCTTCAATTTTTGTCAGGAGTTGTTCTTTTCCCAGAGGCTACACTTCCTTTGAGAGTTATTCAACCCAATTTTATTTCTGCTGTTGAGAGGGCATTGGTTCAAGTTGATGCTCCTTATACTGTAGGTGTGGTAAGTGAACATTATCTGGAAACTTTTCATTTGCTTGCTCTGTTTGTGGGACGTCTTTCTCTAAATCTTTTCTTAGAAAACATTCAAAACTATGCTCAGGTTCGTGCATACAGGGATTCTGACAATAGACGATTAAGGTTTGCAACTGTTGGAACAACTGCAGAGGTATGATTACTGTATGATATCAGTCACGTTTTCTTTTTCTTTCTAACTGGAGGAGGATGTAAAGTTCATCTGTGTGTAGTTGTATATGTTTGTGCCTATTATGTAGCGTTCCTTGAATCCATGTGAAAGTTTACTGTCTTTCATAGCATATCTATAGTTAGAGGCATCAGTGTAATTGTACCTTGTTATACATTTTCAAGTAACACTGCAAATTAGGGATGATGGTTTGATGTGAGAAGGGATATACAAACACATATTTGATCTGTTGTTTGCTATTATGAATTGATTGGATTATGTAACTTGGTACATATAACCTTACAGATTCGGCAATATCGGCGGTTAGAGGATGGCTCACTGAATGTTGTCACTCGTGGCCAGCAGCGGTTTCGTCTAAAACGACGTTGGATTGATGTGGAAGGAGTGGTGAGAACAAATTTATGTTACAGCATTAATCCCTCTTCTTTAAGTACCTCTATAATTGAATGTTGATTTGATTTGTAATTTTCTCCTGTTTAGCCCTGTGGAGAGGTTCAAATCATTCAGGAAGACATGCCATTAAGGACACCCAAGGATGCTTTTGGAAAATTGGCACCATTAAGTAATCTGCGTAGTCATAAATTCTCATCTGTGCTTCCTTCAACTTTTTCATCAGTTGGATATGGGCATAGCGACAATGATTCAGAGGCAAATTCAGAGGAAAGCTTTGAGACTGAGCTCTCCCTGGCAGAAAGGAGAATTCATCAATCTGCATTGAATTCCTGTTATGGCTATGACATGATGGATGAATCAATGAGCAGTGATGATGACAAGTTCATAAGTCGGTCAGAAGAAATGAGATCGAGAAGATCTCACCTAAGTGAGACAGAAGGGTCATTGTATTTGGACACTGGGAAAAATCTGGGCAATACTACCTTGGAGATTGGGAATAGTTCTGGTTTAGTAAAGAAAGGGGAAGGATCAAAGAGATGTTGGAAAAATACTGATTTAAACCAGTTTCGAAGGGTTCCAAGAACTTTCTGGCCCTACTGGGTATACAGTATGTATGACTCCTATTGTCTTGCTGAAAAAGCGGCAGGTAATTTGGCTGTGAGCTTGCATTCTAAGATCTGCACAAGCTTACACGCACATACAGCTTAGTCTGTGGTTCCACTATTTTAGTGGTTATCATCTTCATCATTTAGCTTTACCAACCAAAAGTTAGAAATAAATGTGAAAGCTGTCAATTCATAACTAATTGTGTTCTCAAATTCTACATTTATCTGGAATTTGGTCCAATTAATGAATGTAAGTTGCAAGGCCTCGTGAGAAATGCTTTGACTTATGTCGCATGAATTTTGAATGGAGACACAATTGAGATCATTTAAAGAGAATCCAGAAAAAAAAAGTTTAGATATGGAGATTTTATACTGAGAAAAGAATGAAAATTTACTTTTGAAGCACATCCACATTTTTTAGAATTGTAGTTATGTGTCAATTGAAAAGGGTAGAAAGGAAATGAAGAATGGATGGTGGATGTTGTTTCCATCTCTACCATTTTTGGAATGCTGAATTTACAAATTTGTGGACTACCTTGATGTTTGTCATTCCACCTCAAAAATCATTAATAGCCATGTGTTAAACATTTTGCAGATATGTGGAAACAGATTGTTGGGGCGCCAAGCATGGATGGTCTTGTGAGAAAGCCTGATCTCTTATCATTTTACATTGCAAGTAAAATTCCCGTGTCTGAAGAGACCAGGCAGGAGCTTCTGGAGATTGATGGCATTTCATATAGACTGCGTCGGGAAATTGATTTACTTGAAACTTTTGACCTTGTTCGATGTAAAACCTGTAAGGTAATGAATGGTATTGAATCTTCAAAGTTCTTGCTGTGGGCATACATGTGCTATGTTCACATGCATCTTGTCTCGCCTGCTGCTTATGAGCACATGATGACACCAGCATGGGTTTTTTTTTTTTTTTCCTTGAAAATTATTGGTTAGCTATGAATCTAAGACAAAACCCAGCTTTGTCCTGCGAACATAAGCTAAAGCATGCTGTTCTTTTCTTGCTCAAATACACCTTTTCTTCTTTCTTTTTTTCCATCCAGATTGTCATTTCTCGGCGGAGTGATATGTTGGTGATGTCGAGTGAAGGTCCTCTTGGTGCTTACGTGAATCCACTTGGTTATGTACATGAGATAATGACACTCCAGAAAGCAAATGGGCTAGCACTTATAGGGCGAGCCACTGCAGAGTACAGCTGGTTTCCTGGGTATGGACTCAGCTTCTATCCATGACCTTTTAATTTTCTTAAATAATCTATTGCACGATTTTTTCTCATTGATCTGGTGACCTTTTATCCTATGAATAACACACTTGTGTCCTAGGAAGCCTCCAGTTTTTAGTTAGTGTAAGAAATCAACTCGGTGAAGTTTATTTTATGGATCATGTTCTTCATATATTTCAAAAAACTCCATTACACTTTGATGATACTTAATATCTGCATGTATGGATAATAATTTGGCCAGGAGTCATTTAAACCAGTTTCTTTGTTATGGGCTGATGAGCTAGGTCCTGAGCTGATTTACTCCACTATTTAAGGGTTCTTTGTTTGCTTTCTTTTATATATCGCTAGGAGTAGATAGTGGTGTCTGAGGCAGTAGGGGCACTAAATGGGGCCTGTACAAAAAAAAAAGGTCCTGGCTTTTAATTTTGAATGGAGGTGATAAACATTCCATGCCTTTATTACAAAGCTCCTTCATAACAGCATCGTAATAACTTATTTTAGTTTCAACGGTTTATGTTGTTTCTGAGAGTAAACCATTGGTGGTGAGAAGAGTAGTGCATTGGTAAGAATAGATGAGCAAAGACAACCCTGAGTTAGTTTGCTGCATCTGGCGCACAGTTACATGGTTTCCTAAATCTCGTGTGTCAGGCTGCTGTTTCTGCTAATTACGATGCAACTTGGTGCTAATAGAATGATAAAAGGAACTGATTGTGATCATCTAAGGACTGATTGGTTGATATGCCAAATATTGCAGGTATGCCTGGACAGTTGCGGAATGTGCCTCCTGTGAGATCCAAATGGGTTGGCTTTTTACTGCCACGAAGAAGAAGTTGAAGCCTCAATCTTTTTGGGGGATACGGAGTTCCCAGGTTGCTGGTGATACATGCTAGGACAAGATTTTCAACTGTTGTCTTTTGTATCTGTTCATAGGCATGTAATGAGCTTTACCTGTAAGTAGGATGAGTCCCTTTCTTCAAAGTGTATTTCACCATTCTTTCCATTGATAACAGAGTAGCCATATAGCCTGGCTAGCGCGTGCCAAGCGATAACCGGCTTTGTTCTTCAATCAAGCTGGATTTCAGTGTTTGTAGATGTAGCAGGCTTTATACTCCACATATTGATGCCAGGACTCGTCGGAAAATCCTGACTGAAAACTTGTTTGATGGATTGGAATTTACAATCGCAAGGGTCTGTTTGGACTCTGAGATGTTATGTTATTCTTTCATAAAGTTTATTTATGTTGATCCTAGACATTACCAATCTGAATTCAACTAGCATGAATGTGAATTCAGGAGTATTGTTTTGTAGCTGCTGGGTTGATGGAACACACCATTTTCTTTCTTAGACTTCTTACTAATTCATTTTAGGGGTGGGAATACGATAATTGTTGATTTTAAAATAATATATTTTTTAAAATTATTTTTGATATAACCATGTTAAAATAATCTGAAAACAACAAAAAAAAATTAATTTAAAAAAAAATTAATTTTTTTTAAAATATTTTTAAAACATAAAATAAATAGACTTGTAAAAAAACATTGATAGCTGAATCACAGCACAGGATCTCACGTAGAATGCTTTTGTGAACAAAAGAAACGTTCTTGTGACTGCAGGGATGATTTCCGCTCAGCCATTTTTGGGTTGCCTTATCTGGTTTGCTTGGAGTGACTCCACCATCCCCTTCACAATCCAACGCCATTTCAATGCCATCTGCAATTAAAAAATATAATGAAAAAATGTCGCCTAGAAATCAAGGCGGAAAAAAATATGAAAATCAGACCAATATCAGTTTTTGGCGTTCCTAGGGATTGATCTCCGTCGTTTGCTTGAGCAGATGATGTATCGTTTATTATTATTTTTTATATATATAAAAAAAGCAAGCAATTTGGCCTAAAAACAAAACTAAGATGTGCGAGGCTGGCCTTACAGTTCCATGCATATGGCTTTTTTATTCTATGGACCAAGCACATATTAGCCACCTAGGCCCAGCACCCTAGCTTGTGTTTTTTAGCACCTTTTTTTTTCTTATTAAACTTCATTAAAATAAATAACTTCAAAATATATTAAAAATTCTCATTTTTTAAATAATATTCCAGTTTTATTTAGATTTTGAATATCATTTTAGATTTTTTCCTATAAAATTACCGAGTTTTTTTTTAACCCTTCATGGTCTGTCTTTGTTTTTTTAAAAAAAAAGTTTTATTTATTATCTCTTTTATTGTCGAATGGTTAAATAAAAAAAAACCTTAAGAAGTTTTGGTGTATTTTTTTTTTTAATATATTAGCAACATGATAATCAAAACACTATTTTTTATTAAAATATACTTTTATAATCTTGATAACTTTTTACTAATGAAAAATAAATATTTATTTTATTTCAGATAAATATTTTTGTATATTTATTATTTCATATCGTCAAGAATCCTTTATATATTTATTTTATTTCCCTTCAAGTCTATGTGAAGGTCCCCCCTCAACATTAACACAGGGAAAAATTAATTTAAACACGTTAACATTTTACATTTTATAAGAATACAAAAGACTTATCAGTCTATATGTGGATGATATTAATAAAGTGTTCGTCATTGCAGTTTAATTGTATTTTAAAAAAAATAAAAATAATTAGTTTTAAATTAATTATATTTTATTTTTATTATTTTAATATGCTGATATTAAAATTAAATAAAATAAATTAGGTGGGTATTCTCTTGAAGTTCTAGAATTTGTCAAGCAAAAACAACAAAACCCAACTTAAGATAAGCTGCAATGACAGCAAACCAAGATGGATTTCCTCTTGAAGTTGTAGATGGAAGCATGTGGGGCTCAAGATTTTAGGGTTTAGAGAGAGAAGGGTGTGAGCATAGAAGAAATTGAGAGGTTCATAAGGAGAAATGACAGCAATGGTGGTTGGGTTTAAAGAGAGTGAAAAAAATGATGGAGGCAATTGGCTGGGTGGTTGTGGGTGAAGATCAGAGGATGAAATTGAAATCTTTAAAGAAAATAGAACCAGAAGTAATAAACGACCTTCGCCTCTCCTGAACTCCAAAAATGCTTAAAAAATGGATAGTAATGATATTAAAATCCAAAAAATAATAATGATGTTTTTATTCAGCACCATTGCAATAAATAGCTCAAACTAGCCTAGAAAATTAGGCCTATCTCAAAAAAAAAAAAAAATACGGGAGAATTGGAACTCTCTGTGCTTGAGATTTTATATAATAGAAACATGAAAGATCAGATAGAAAGTAGAAGACGGCTCCGAGCAAATTGCTGGTTGCAAGATGCATAACTCCTTTATAGGTTTAACGATAGCTTCGGTAGAGCGGGCTGTACATGCAGCTCTCTGCATATTTGACAAGATCTTTGGGACGAGGGAGACGAGATGCCAGACCTGTAAAGCAGTTATGTAAGCCTAATTAGTAATGCAGGACATTGCAAGTATGAAAGAGCTTCACGACCAGAAAGAAGCTTACCGAGTTCATATGCTTTAGCAGCAACCTTAGCAGCGATGTTGGCTGATATCTTCCGAATGTTGGAAAATGGTGGGTAAATTAGCACCTTGTCAAGATTTTCTTGTTTTACTTGTTCAGCCAAAGCTTCAGCTGTTGCAAAAAGAATTAGTAAGTGTTAAACCATGATGGACCTAGCCTTGTTTCTTAGTTCTTACAGATTTTTTTGTGCAGAGTTTTAGACTTTAGTGCCCAAATGATATGCACTGATCCTACACAGAACTTGTACTTTGTGCACATTAGATTCAACTCAACAGTCCATGATACTTACAAGCTGCCAGAAGCATGTCATCATGCACACGAATTGCACCGGAGATGACCAAACCCAATCCAAATCCAGGGAATATATAAGCATTGTTTGCCTGGATAATTTGAAGAAGTAAGCCACCAGTTGTAGTAAATTGCTAGTAAAGAGAACGATTTCTAGTAACAACAGGTAAAAAGGTTAAAACCTGGCCAGGCACAAAAACTCTGCTGTTATATTCAACAGGATCAAATGGGCTTCCGCTGGCAAAGATTGCACGACCCTGCAAGTTGGAAAACATATAACAATCAAGAAATGAAGCAAAACAGATGAAACAATATGGGGGGAAAGCAGAAATGGTATTCTACCTCGCTCCATGTATAAGCTTCTTCAGCTGTGCATTCAGATTGCGAGGTAGGATTGGAGAGAGCAAGAATTAGCGGTTTCTGCATACCAATAATTGAAACTAGGGTCAGATAACAATGTTGATGGACGTGCATGCGTGAGCGTGCATGTGAGCGTGTCTGTGTGTGTGGGCGTGAGAGAGAGAACCTCGTTAATTGATGCCATGGCCTCAACCACCTCCTTCGTAAATGTTTTCCCAACTCCTGATGATCCTATCAAAACTGTTGGCTTGATTGCCTAAGAAGATCAGAAAGTACGGTAAGATTTCAGGAAAATGATTTGAATGGCGTGGCGCACTTAATTTGAATCCACAACATTAAAGTTTTAACACCTTAACAGCATCTAAGAGCCCTTTGATAGGCTCATGGTCATGAGCCCATGGTTTCTTGAAGTGTTGAAGTGACCCTTTACGGGAGCTAACTATCAGTCCCTGTAACATAGCAAGACCAAATGTTAGTACAAGGAAAAGGATCCAAGGCGAAATGCCAGCAGCAGCTGAGGACTTTGAGCACTTTCTCACTACCTTTGAGTCTACAAGCCAAATCTTTTTGCGGGTCTCTTCAAGTGGAGCATTAGTCTGAAGGAAACAGCATGGGATTAACCATAAAGGTTAGCAAATGGAAGCAGATAACAAAAACGTTGAACCAGATAAACAGTATATCGATACCTGTTTCGATATCTCAAGAGCGATAAGCTCAGCTATACCAGTTCCAGCCTGCAACACCCAAGAGAAAAGAAGTAAGAATCCAGTGAAAAAAAAGAGGAAAAAAAAAGAGAGAGCGTAGATGAAGAAATGGCTTAATAAACAAGCACAGCCATTATGCAATAGACTGATAAGTACAAACAAAAAGAAAGCTTTGAACACATGGTTTCAGAGCCTGACCTCTCCAGCACCCAGGAATAAGAATGTATGATCCGCCAAGGTTCCACCAACCAATTTCAAAGCTGCAAGAAGCCCTGCCAACACCACAGATGCAGTGCCCTGCAATAAATGAAACCATTTGCAATTAGAGAAATTCCATTGAGGAGAAAACAGATTGCTAGCAAGCAAACTTCTTTGACATGTTACCTGTATGTCATCGTTGAAGACAAGATGAGTTGGGCTGTATTTTGCCAGTAGCTCGAATGCGTTGTGATTTGCAAAATCTTCAAACTGAAAAAGGAAGTTCATATTATTCAAAGAACAGAGTTAAGTGCTGAAAACTCTGACATTAAGCAACTGTGTGTGGTTTTTACCTGTACAATGACCTTTTCCCCATAGTTCTTCTTAACTGCAGTCATGAACTCATCAAGAAGCTCTGCATATTCCTAAACCACAGCAGATAGCAAAACACGGATCTTCAGACTCGGAATGATTTAAAAATCTAGAAAAGAAAAAGGAAAGCAAAGAGGAAAGATCAGTCGAATGGAAATGGAAGAAAGTAAATTTACTCCACCTGTCCAGTTGCCCTCCTCTGTCTAAGCCCAATGTAGAACTCATCATTCAACAACTTGCCATTGTTTGTACCAACATCAATTGTTACTGGCAAGCACTGCGTGTATTGAATACAGGTGGAAGGGTTTAGTAACTAAAATAGCGAGGGACAATTTATAGCTTCAAAATCAATTACACAGGTGGTTAGATTATGTCAAAGCTTACCGCAGAGGGACGTAATCCTCCTAGTGCAGTATACAGAGAGAGTTTTCCCACCGGAATCCCCATTCCCTAACAAATGTAAAACAATTGCATGAACAAAATTAACAACGATCCACTCGTTGAGAGATGAGGAGTGGCCTGCACGTCCAATTTTCAAATGAATTTGTGAGCATCAATACCTGGCAGCCAAGATCCCCGAGCCCCAAGATACGCTCACCATCAGTAACAACAATTACTTGGATATTTCTCTCCGGCCAATTCTTCAATACTTCAAGAATCTTTCCCCTGAAGAATTCAGTTTTCAGTAAATAGTTGCAAGCAAGACATGAAAATAAAAGGTAATCGGATGGTCCTACTTCTCTTTCAAACTGATGTAAAGACCCTGAGGGCGTCTGAAAATGCTCCCGTATTTCTGACAAGCCTCGCCAACAGTGGGAGTGTATACAACTGGCAATAGTTCCTCCACATTATCGATCAAAAGCTTGTAAAACAACCTTTCATTCCTTTCCTGAAGATCCATCATGGCCATGTATCGTTGCAGAGGAACTTCATACTGACGCAGGTTGTGCATCAGCTTTTTCTCCTAATAATCAAGGTTGCATGGACTAATTAAGCTTGGGAGACAGAAATTTAAACATTTGGAATTACAACTACGAGGAATGTCACTCAAGTCAAGATAACCTGGAGTTTCTGAGTCAGGAGTGCTGGGGGCAAAAGGCCACGCAAGTAATGTGCATCCCTTTCATCCTCAGTGAAGGCAAGCCCTTTGTTGTGGCGTGGATCCCTCAACAAAGTATATCCACTGTAACATAACAAAAAAACAATACTCAACGTGACAAAACAAAAACTCAATTTCTGCAAATCTTAGAAGCATGAACTGATCAGCAAAGCCAGCAGCAAATGGTTTCTCAAGTCAAACTATTTCAGGTGCTTCAGAAAAGGATAATTTTCTTGTCTTCGACCAAAAGCTATAAATCCTTGGAAAAACAAAGAACCAAATTTTGCTTGATACATGATTTAGTAAAGTAGACCACAACCTGAGCAACATTGGAAAACCAACTTGAGCAAAATTAGAAACAATGAGGACTTAGAAAATCATAACTTCAGAACGAAAACTCCATAATGTAGTATCTAAAAATAACGTGGGGCAGTTATAAATAGAACGAGACAAGAATAAAACAAACAATCAAAAACTGAAATGATCGTTCCGCTCACCTAGAAACAGAGGAAGTCCATGGAGTTATAAGCTGTTCCTCCATGGCAATATCTTCACCATTCGTTTTCTCCACTCCGTTCATCATTGTTCTTCTCTCTAGTAAAGTCCAAACCTTTCTTCCTCCTCCTCCTCTACCAAGAACCACTCTCTGCAAATAACAAGAAGAAAATCCCACTACAAAAACACAACCCTTTCTTATTTTGTATAGCAAGAAACAAAGGCCACTTTTATAGGCATAAAGCCCATAGATTTCTACGCTTTCCAAAATTGTTTTAAGAAAATGGAAAGTTGAAAATAACCAAGGTTAGTTTCAATGTCAAAAAGAAGAGCGTGGACTAGACACGTGGATAATTCGATCAAAAGAAATCTGTATGATTTAATGTTTTATCAGAGCAGTCTTAGTTGAAAAGTCATAGAAAATGTGAACATAATGAGCAGTGGCTATGGTCGTTGACTGTCGTGGTGGGTTTGTGGGATTCTTTGCCTAATACTAATTACTATATACTAGTAAATTCGTTCAAGCTCCACCGCAAATCAGAATATTTAAAAAAAA
>Ga0307510_10002203_pt1 | contig 22012 bp, 20 predicted proteins | sample 12_EM_MG_FD_207224 | JGI IMG/M metagenome (GOLD analysis project Ga0307510, IMG submission 207224) | Populus trichocarpa ectomycorrhiza microbial communities from riparian zone in the Pacific Northwest, United States - 12_EM | ecosystem: Host-associated > Plants > Roots > Unclassified | place...
ACGATTTGTACTCAGGAACCTTTATGAACTCGTGGGACGACCCGTGATCAAGGAACTCCGGAGGCTGAAAATACCAGAACAATCCCGAATTTGGTGGTGTCCGACATCTGTGTTTTGTTTGTTCACTCCCTCTTCATGCAATGGGCCCCATTCCATCAGACGACGGTGTCCCGCGTTACTTTTCGGACCTGTACATCCCTTCATATACCCCAACGTTATCCGCACTCATCGAGTCCCGCAAGCCCAGCAAATCGTCTTTCGAGAAGCCTTCCATACTCCTTGTGGCAAACCCCGATGATTCCCTGCAAGAGGCGTGGCCTGAGATCTGGTCGGTACAACGCCTCAATACCGTGACGAGAGTGACGACACTTTTGGGTAAAAGGACAAAGAGTGCTTCTGTCGTGCTGAAAGGCCTTCAGGATCATCAGTTTTCTCATTTCATCTGCCATGGAAATCTGGTACCAGAGAAGCCATTCGACGCATCATTCGGACTTTACGGGGGCAATCGCCTTACTCTCCTTGACATCGTGAGATCTCGACTCCCCACTGCGGAGTTTGCATTCCTCTCGGCTTGTCACACAGCAGAGTTGACAGAAGGGAGTATCGCCGACGAGGGACTCCACCTTGCTGCAGCGGTTCAATACTGTGGATTCCGAAGCGTAGTTGGGACAATGTGGGCGATGGCCGACCAAGACGGAGGGGATCTAGCAAAACATTTTTACAATTCAATGTTCTCGAGCGATGACCCAGGTATTCCCTATCACGAGAGATCAGCAAGGGCACTTCGAGATGCCGTCCGGTCTCTGAGGAAGGAGAAGAGACTTCCTCTTGAACAGTGGGTAAATTTTGTTCACTACGGCGCGTGAAGTGGGACCAAGGTACTTGTGAGTAATCAAGTCGTACTTGAATGAGTACAACCCTTCCACTAACTAGTTTGCAACAGACAACTTATGTTGGGGGAGTGGTGGTGTGAGATGAAGGTCAGCCCATAACGACGCCACACGGTACTAGATTGGATGTAAATGGTGAAAAATCACTCCACCACGATGACCATATGGTTTCTACTGATGTTACACGTACGGTAGAACAGCCTGAGAGAAATGCGGGAGACGGCCTCGGTCAGAGGCATGCTTGCCTCCCGTTTGCTACCGACTCTTCCGTTGTAAGCTGTATAGTCAAACCACGTTGAATTGCCGACGTCGAGACGCTCCAGGTATTATGCATCACAATGTGCCGCGCATGCGGAGCCATCGAAACTGGATGCATGAAGGAGGTGCACGAGGTCGGGCGATGTCGCAGCTTCTGTCTCTGCGATGGCCTTTGTGTTGAATTTGTCTAACGCTGCCCTGCGTCGCTCCTCTTCGAGATTCCTCACTCCGCACCGTGCATCCTTCTCCTTTCTTTTGGGGTCTTGAAGCGAGATTGAAGGACCCGTGTGTGAATTTCGTGGGCAGACCAGAATCCAGAATGATCAAAATAAGTGAAGTCAGCTAATCCAAGAAGGAAAATGGCCACGCGAAGAAGAGATGGGGAGGTCGGATATCGATAAGCGGAAGTTGGCCTTTAGGAGAGAAAAGTCGAAAGGGAGGGCAAAGATCTTCGAATTGATCGACGCTGACTGGCGCGGCGGCTGAGATTCAATGTCGAGGGGTCGAAGACGAGAGGGTTTCGAGCGCACAGATTGAAGAAGATGAGAACGCGAGAGGAAAACTTGCTATTCGGATAGTCAATCTAGTCAGGCCATATACATGCCAGACACCTGTAACGTACGAAAAGGGAGTACAGAAGAGATCGAAACCAAATGTAAACGTACGAGCAAACAGGGCGGGAAAGGAAAAGGACGCACCGCTTGTGAGCGACCCCGCGGCCCCGCGGGGTCAAGGTATCTCGTCACGTGGAGCAATCAAACCGTTTTCGCCACTTCTGCAAATCACAATTTGAGGCCTTTGAGGAATGAACGACACCACCGCTGCCAGGTACGATGACCACGGCGACCTCTCCTGGCTCTCCACCAGATAGTGGTCGTTTTCCTTATTGTCTGCCTCGCTCTATTTCTCAGTCCATCTACGCACCTACCTCTTTCTGCCCTTTTCCCTACATGATTAACCCCGCGTACAAGCGCTCTCGGTTCTGCCGCCAACCAGCCCATTCTCGGAGAGGACAAACAAGACACCGATCGTGCCGGACGTGACGATATCGACCTCGAAACACAGGCCGCCCCCATCTCAAGCTCGAAAGTCTCGTTCGCGACTTCTACGCCTGCATGGCGCTTCTCCCGGGGGAGCATTGAGCCCGGCGTACTCCGACTCAACGTTCGCAAACGCAACTGCATACAGGAGGAATGAGCGTCAGACGATGAGGTCCCACAGAGCTTCCTGATCGAGTCGCCCGCTACGCGCCGTAACTCGCTGTCGCGGAAGGTTCGCTCACGCGACACGCGACACGCCCTCAACGCCACCACGCCCATCGATCCCCCGCGGATATCCGCGCGCCGACAGTGCGCCGACGTCCTTCGGAGATTAATCCGGACCGTCCACCCTCTCGATTTCCGTTTTTGACCCTGCAGCCCAGTCCGAAGCACGGCCTTATTCTCTGGTTTTCGTTGCCTTCGTGCGCGCCAGCAATCGCTGACTTTTTCCGTGAGTTCACCGTCCACGCAATCGGATTCGGGTACGTTTACAGCTTGTGTTTTTGACTTCCAGCAACACGGCAACGGCAAGGTCGCTCACACACACTATCTTATTCCCTCTTGCCGACTCTCACATCTACATCTACATAAACAGCTTGGCATGCCAACGAAGGTATCTGACGCACGGCTGATGTCCAACGACGGAAAGATGCAAATGTCGTCCGTATCGTTCAAAGCGGCGCACGCAGAGTTGGATTTCAACAGATCCAACTGGCGCGCTAATCCTCTCGCCCATCGCAGATATCTCCGCCCGGCGCGCTACAGACGACTACACCCCCCGCCGTCCAGGCATCACCATCGCAGGTCTCGCCATAGACCGCGAATGGGAGTATGAGCATGCGCTACACGAGTCGCAGACTGCGGCTGTGCGGCGGCGCGTCGGGGCCATCGGCGGGAGCTTCGGATTTGGGGCGACGTCGACGATGCTCGGACAGTCGACGGGAACGGTGTACCGGTCTGGGATGGCGCAGAGTGTCGCGCTGGGCGACTTGGATGGGTCCGTCGCGCTAACCACCCCGCAGCAGCAGCATCCGCCGCCGTCTTCCTCTGCCGCATCTTCATCGGCAAATAAGGCGCCACCGAGGCCGATTCCGAGCGGTAGTGGGGAGCTCGTGGCAGACTCGGAGGGCGATGTACGAAGCGCGCTGGGCGAGTCGTGTGTCGATGGCGCGAGGAGGCATCCGCGTGTCACTGGGGTCGGACGGTCAATACAGGAGGAGGAAGAGGAGGAGGGATTAGGTGCGGACGGGGGCGTGCCTGGGTTGCTGGCGCAGACATATACTGGGATAGTTGGTGGAGGCGCGCGCGGTGTACTTTCATGAGCCCATCCAAGTCATCTATGGGACACTTCTAATCTGTCATCTATCAATACTGGTGTAATCTACACAATGATCATCCCCATCGACCCGGAGTCCTACAGCCATCAAGCGCCATTAAGTCCCCAGTCCGCCAAATCGTAAGTAGCACTGGATATCTATGTTGATGATGCAAATCGACGGGCTGTCATTTCGGAGATTATGTGGACCTGGTGGGGGACGAGCACCTCGCCTTACTTCTACCCTTGACTTCTACCACTCTGTTCCGGGCAGCATGCACAAGGAGGTGCACACCTGTCATATTGCAAGTTTTTTTCTTCTGAGACGTGGGAAGGCATGCCCTGCCATGAAGTCACGTGCCTCAGTGAAGCTGCGGACCTAATATCACGTAAAGGCGTGTTGAAATGCCCTGCTCTAGGGTAGTGACTCGGACGTAGTGTTGCCGGAGAGTTGAGTCAACTTGGAGTTACCAGAGTTGAACTACCGGAGTTGCGAACTCAACTCAACTCTGGTGGAAAGAGTTGCTAGTCACTTGCACTTGCAACAGAGTCAACTACGGTTGTTACCGCATTTGGTTCACCATTACCATATTTGGTTGGAAGCCACACTAAACCAAACAATAGAGATGTCATGTCGTGCGGTTTCACACACGATACAGCACCAAGACCCAATAAACACCAACTTTCCCCACTCCTTTGTCTGTCTAACGTGTGCAATTTTTGGTTTTGAGAGTGTCTCACTGGATGACACCCCTTTGGTGACAAACATCCTATTCTCCGGCATGACATTCACCCTTCCATGGCCATGGACTTCGATGGGTTGGTTTCCTGAATGCCGTTGGGACCACCAGTGTACTATGCACTATCCCATTTTTCGACCCTTCTGCGAGGCTTCTAGGGGCTTCTTTACTTACTTTTATGTAGTCGCAATGGAATTTTTTCAACCCGTACATGGCACGTGCAAGTTGCAACATTTTGATGCGTCTCTCAGCCATGCAGCACCCACAGCCTGAGGATGTCTATCCAGAATTCCCACCACAGCCGCAAAGCTTTCACCCGCATTCTCGGGATTTCCGACAACAGGAGATGATCACTGACCGTCCTGTCGATCCTAGGTCCTTACAACTTGGTGACTGATCGGTGAACGCATCTGCAGCTCGGGGTCCCTACAGCATTCCCATCACGATGGATCAAAGGCACCTTGCTAACTCGGCAAGCACTTTGTCACAACATGGTCCCCATACCTTGGCTCTGCTCCTGGGCCACTGACTGGTATCGCTCACCTTCCGTATTTTCCGACAGCAGGCTTTGCACAAGGCAACAATTACATTGGCGTCCTTAACATTGAATCCCCTAAGCAAAGCAAGAAGCGAAAGCGGGGTGGTGGCACTTCCCCATCCCGGAAGTGCAAAAGTGAGTATAACATATTGCGCAAGGAAGTGTACTGATCAATTCCATGCACACGTTAGCGCCATTGTCGGCTTCACCAAAAGCTCGCCCTCGCCCTGCAGTTCGTGGGCAAACTCAGCATCTCAATGGCATGGCATGTGGTGTTGGGCCCCCTACTTCCGAAACAGCACTTCCAAATTCATCCGAAGGCTCAGAACACATTGACGATGCACCCCAGTGACAGAATCAGCGATTCTTGAGTTGCTGAAGGCTGGGAAAGACGCGGAGTTGCATGATCTTAATATCAATTGGGCCATAGAGTCGGACTAGTAGAGAAGTTGCTTGCTCAATTAAACAAAACGCTGCGTTGCAATATACGGCAGAATGGCGGAACAGCATGCATCGGTGTAGTGACACCTTATGAAACCCTGAAATCTGATTGGTGGATGCTCCCAGGCCGTGCCTGCCAACTCGTTCCTGACTACCGTGACGGAGTTGGCCCAGAGTTCAACTCGACTCAACTCAACCCAACTCTCCGGCAACACTACGAGTCGGACGATACGCGCCTTCCCACCGCAAATAGTCGCGGCAATTTTCTGACGCCCTATTATGGTTCAGTATCATGTGCAACTTGAATCAGAGCTGGTGGACCTTGAATCCGTCGAACACAGTAAGTTATGACGTGTCCTTGTCGAGTACTCACGAAAGTGGCTAATTATCTATATCGACAGTTGTTGGATCAATATCTGAAATCGATGACGAAATATCTCATCATCAATCCATTCTCTTGTCATCACCTCGCTCTTATCCTTTACGCTATTCACATCTCCAAGCTTTGGCCGATTTATACAACAATCGCTGTCCACTGTCGGGTCGGAAAGAGGACCTAGACATGTCGATCCTCTATAATACAGAAGCGGTATTCGTCGCATCTCATTCGGGTAGAGGCAATTATGATACCGTTCAGGCCTTCTATTTCCTTGCGACCTGGCTTCTAAATCGCCTGTGGCGATTCAGCCAGCCTAGGGACGCCCAGGACTGTATCGAGTACTTTCGTTATCTCGAATCCCTGCCATTGGAAGCGTTTGACCTCTCATCAGATCAAGTCAAAGTGTACTTGCTGGAGGCCCTGGCCTTTCGGGTGGAACTAGGTATTGGCGATGAGGCGCGGGACATGGATGAGATGATGTCCCACTTCCGCGACCTCCTTGCCTCTAATATTCCACAGCCAATCTTAAAACGAGTCATTATAGCCTTGGTTAAGGCCAATGATGTCTGTTCCCGCCACTCGTCTGCATCGGAATATGTCGACATATTGATCGATCGCCTCAGGGAGGCAAATAGCCGCCTCGAATCTCTCGACGCTTATGTGGCCATGCACCTTGCCCAACAACTCTCCCGTCGCTTCCGAGAAATGCACTCAATGGATGATTACGAGGAGGCGATGACTCTTTTTGATAAGATCATCACTTCCGAACCCAATAGAGATTGCCCAGGACCACACGCGGCCGGTGCTCTGTTTATCTCTGCTATGCTTGCAGGGGAGCGAGCATGCATATACAAGAAACCAGAGTATTTGGAAGAGGCGATCTATTACCTTCGCAGATTTCTCAGAATACCTTCCGCCGACGACTTCAATCGCAGTCTGGTCACTTCCATGTTGGCAATTCTTATAAGGGGACGCTCAAGTCGTTTTGGCATCACCGGAGAAGCCCTCCCAGAAGCAGGTTCTCCTGATCCAGAAGGCACCTCCTTTGCCCATCTTGTTGCGTCTCTTCGTGCCGGATCCACCATTGGCAGGACTAACTGGTGGGAGGTGCCAGAAGAGAGGGTTACGCATCTTGACGCACTCGAAACCGTATGTCGCACTACAGACATAACGGAGGTTGCGGAAACGATCGAGTACTGTCAACTTCTCCTTGCATTAACTCCCCCATGTATTGGTATCACATATTTTCCTGCCGAGGCCTTGGGGAAAGTCCTCTTTCATGCGTTCAAATGCACAGACAACATAGAGTACCTCGACAAATCAATTGTCGCTTTCCGCAACATCCTCGGAATGCCAAGTACAAAGTCGGCCCACTTCCAAGTCATTGTCAAACTTTTTAATGCTCTATCAGACTGCTATAACCTTTATGGAGACGAGAAGGATTTCGATGAAATCATGGAACTGTGTTCCATCGCTTCCAAGGATACATATGCGAATGTACCAGACCGGTTCAGATCATCATCCATATGGGCAGAAATTGCACGGCACAACGGGCACCGCACCACCTCAACAGCGTATGAGGCCACCCTCTCTTTGATGGAGGACACTCTGCTGTTCGCCCCAACCCTCGAAACACAGCATTTTCATCTTGTCTCACAGCGCGATGTTTACGAGGAGCTTCCCACGAACATGGCATCATACGAGGTCAGCAGAGGTCGATTACTAGATGCAATCCAGGCTCTAGAGCGGGGAAGAGCGCTAATCTGGTCTGAGATGCGAGGCCTTCGCACCTCAATTGATCGATTTGCATTCGCCCCGCACTTAGCTGAAGAATTCACCGCAGTCAATCGGGAACTCGAGACGTTGACGACGTCCATCTCTCCAGATATCGTAATGAATGATGAGAGTGGACATGAAGACGGCGAAGGGATGGACAAGTTTGGTCGTCTTGTGGTGCGGCATCGCGAACTTTTGGCGAAGCGCCAGGAGCTTGTTTCGCAAATCAAGGCGCTGCCAGGTCTCGAAGGATTTTTGAAGAAACCATCGTTCGACACTCTCCGTTCTTGTGCCGTGCGTGGTCCAGTTATCGTCGTCAATCATTCCAAGTGGCGCTGCGATATCCTGATCATTCTCCACCACATATCCCCTTCCCTTATCACTACCCCCGACGATTTCTACGTCCGTGCAATCGAACTGAGGAATCGACTGGTGCGCACGCGAAACAATAACCCGCTGGATTCAAGGCAATACCAGCGGGCTTTACGATTCGTACTCAAGAGCCTTCATGAACTCGTGGGACGACCAGTGATCGAAGAACTCCGGAGGCTGAAGATACCAGAACAATCCCGAATCTGGTGGTGTCCGACATCTGTGTTTTGTTCACTTCCCCTTCATGCGATGGGCCCCATCGAATCAGACGATGGTATTCTACGCTATTTTTCCGACTTATACATCCCCTCATATACACCAACATTATCGGCACTCATTCAATCCCAAAGTCCCAGAAAATCATCCTTCGAGAGACCCTCCGTGCTGCTTGTGGCAAATCCTGACCAAGATATGGAGAACGCCGTTTCAGAAATCTGGCGCCTCGACGCCAAGGTGACAACTCTAATGGGGAAAAGTGCCACACCCTCTGCCGTGGTAGAGGGCCTTCGCCATCACCAGTTTGTTCACTTCGTCTGCCATGGGATACTGGAAGCAGAGAAGCCATTCAATGCATCATTTAAGCTTTCCAAAGGCATTCACATGACGCTCCTTGAGATTGTACGGTCCCGACTTCCGGATGCGGAGTTCGCATTTCTGTCAGCTTGTCACACAGCAGAATTGACTGAAGGAAGCATCGCCGACGAGGGTCTCCATCTGACGGCAGCGGTTCAGTACTGTGGATTCCGAAGCGTCGTCGGGACGATGTGGGCGATGGCCGACGAAGATGGAGGGGATCTAGCAAAACATTTCTACAATTCGATGTTCTCGAGCGATGAACCAGGAGTTCCGTATCACGAGAGATCTGCTCGGGCGCTTCGGGATGCTGTGCGATCTATGAGGAAGAAGAAACGACTTCCCCTTGAACAATGGGTGAATTTTGTTCATTACGGCGCGTGACTGGAACCAAAATACTTGTGAGTAATTGATTCAGTTATGGACGAGTACTGCCTTTGCACTAACTACGATAGTCTGCAGCGCGGATAACACAGTGATTTTAGTCGAAAGAATGGTAATGTGATCGGAGTTTCAGCCCGATCCACATACGGCGTTTGATTGGACGTAGTTGGTACATCATCGTCCCACCGTGACTAAGATGGTTGTAAGCTTTCTACTTATATCCCATGTATGATACAACAGGGAGACGGAATCGGTTCAAAATATGTATGCGTCTGGTTTGCTACTGATCTCTCTGGCCTCTGATATGTAAAGGGTCAAAGGTGTGAGGAACGTCACACCTTCAAGTTGTGAGTTCGAAGCAAGGGGTAAAGAGAGTGGGGAAGAAAGAGTAAAATATATTGAGGGTCGCGAGGACCAAGGAGAGTGGTCGACACGCATAGACCAAAGGGCAAGCTGAGGGGATCCGAGAAGAGGGAGCAGAAATGATCAACACGAAGGCGTTGGAGCGAGAGTCATAAAGACACGAAGGTAGAGACCGATTGGACGCCACAGCAGCAAACCCAACCAAACTTCGAACTCCGATAGTTCACTTTGACAAGTTTCACACGCCTTCGCACGAAGCTGAGGTTTTCGTCGTCCCCAGGGTCGTCCAACTCATGTAGTAGCACAGGATGGCACGTACAGTGCAGAGCCGTGCGAGTAAAAAAAACTATCATTTTGAACATGCTGACAAATGTTGAGTTCACGCGTGGCAGCGCAAGGCGACGATGTGTGTTGTTTTGGGGTTCAAATGCGCAGCGTTATTTACTTTACAAAGTCTTTTGTACTACTTGGTCCGGAAGATTTAGGAAAAAAAATTTAACCAAAGTAATTTCGTGCGCTCCGCACGCACATGATTCGGGCGAGCTCGAATTCGAGCACCGCAACAACAGATTCTGTAAGAACTGGGAGTACGAGTGCCAATGCGCGCTGCACGGGTCGCAGACTGCCGCTGTGCGGCGACCATGCGGGGCCATCGGCAGGAAGCTCGGATTTGGTGCGACGTCGACGATTCTCGGGCAGTCGACGGGGACGGTGTACCAGTCTGTGATATCGCAGAGTATCCCGGTGGGCGACTCGGATGGGTCCGTCACGCTCGGCGCCATCCAACAGCGCCCAACGTTATCCTTACTCGTTGAGTCCCGCAAGCCCAGCAAATCATCTTTCGAGAAACCGTCCATACTCCTTGTGGCAAACCCGGATGGTTCCCTGCAAGAGGCGTGGCCTGAGATCTGGTCGGTACAACGCCTCAATACCGTGACGAGAGTGACGACTCTCAGGCTTTTGGGTAGAAGGTCAAAGAGTGCTTCTGTAGTGCTTGAAGCTTGAAGGCCTTCAGGATCATCAGTTTTGTCATTTCATCTGCCATGGAAATCTTGGACATTCGGACTTTATGGGGGCAATCGCCTTACTCTTCTTGAAGTCGTGAGATCTCGACTCCCCACTGCGGAGTTTGCGTTCCTCTCGGCTTGTCACACCGCAGAGTTGACAGAAGGAAGCATCGCCGACGAGGGACTCCACCTTGCCGCGGCGATTCAATACTGTGGATTCCGAAGCGTAGTTGGGACAATGTGGGCGATGGCAGATCAAGATGGAGGGGATCTAGCAAAAAAATTCTACAATTCGATGTTCTCAGGCGAGTTCCGGATCACCAGAGATCTGCGAAGGCGCTTCGGGATGCTGTGCGATCTATGAGGAAGGAGAAACGACTTCCTCTTGAACAATGGGTGAACTTTGTTCACTACGGCGCGTGATCCGAACCATAGACTCGGCGCCGTGCCCTGCACTTACATGTTTGGCAGAAGTTTACAACCCAGACGCACGTGTTTTACAGAGAGAATAAGCACGCCGTGGAGGTCCTGAAAGTAAATTCAACAGAGAGAACATATTTGTACATGTCAGGTAGTGCCTTGGAAAGAAATTTCCTGGGAAACATTCCACGAAGGTAGAAACAAGTCAGAGGAAGCAAGCGCAGGCGGGGAACGCAAGACTCAGGGGGCATGCGGGCGTTTCGAGAAAATGGTTACATTCGAGGATGGCGAGTTATGAATACTGCACTACCTGACATTAGCCAATGATAACTTTGGGCACATTGACGAAAGTGAAACACAAAGGTGAAAGGGGAAGGCAAGATGATTGACGCAGAGCCGATCGATGACGCGAGTTCAAGGCATCTGGTCACGTGGAACAATCGAATTCGCATCCTCTCACGGCAACACGGCAACGTCCCGGTTGTTTCCGTGCGTGTACATGCTCGAGTCAGCTCGAGGCGTGGCCAGACTACTCTTACTGCGGGTGCACGGAATGATTTAAACAATATCGCAGAAGTATCTGCAGGCTTGTACTGTACCTTTCCCAATCTTCCTTATCGAGACCGTTATCTGGGCCCGCGGTTTAGTACAATAGTCCTGACAGGCCTGACCGACAATAAAACCGCCCAACGCTATTAGCAACTAGTATGGTTTCAATCTCGGCCTTACTTTCATTGCAAGTCGTGAACACCCCATCGGCCTGTGCGCCAGCGTTTCACCGCTTCTCGCATGCCACATCGTGGTAACACCATACTGCAGTAATCATGTTGATTTCCAATGTCCTTTTTTGCACAAGAAATGTGATGGGAGGAGGCCTATGATATTATGGTGAGAGCGCCGCAGGGGCGGTGAAGGGGAGTGTGGGTATTAGTATGTAGATGAGTAGCAACGTCTGGGGGCATAATCACAGTAACTGTGTCCGTTATGAAACTCAGCGGAGTATCGGACGAGAAGGGACCGGCCGCAGTGCCCGGGCACCACTCGCGGCGTTCCAGCCAGCACTAGCGCGACCAAGCAATTGAGCCTTCCTGAGCTCCTCGTCAATTCGTGCCATCCCGCGCGCAAACGCGTCGCGGTCGAGCGAACCCGTTCCATCCGGATCGCACTCATTCCTACCAATACAAAACAAAACAAAAATATGAAAATTACTTCAGCATCTCTGAGATGATGGGAGGGCATGGAATATAATACGCACCAGATATCGCGCAGGCGCTGCGACTCGAGTCTCGACTTGAGCCATATCGCGTGCACCACGCGTCCGTCCAGTCTAGCGTCGGGCCCGGGCTCTGGCCCTGGCTCTGCCTGGGCAGAAGCAGGGGGCGCTCCCACGATCGTGTCGATGTCGATGGACAGGCCACGCCATCCTGCGTTCTGCCGTTTTAAAGGCGTCGGCGTCGACGGTGGCGGCTTCGCTAGCTTCGGCGCGTGCGCGCGCACGTTCGCGACGAAGAGAGTGTCGTACCGCGCGCGCATTGCTACCCCCTGCTGCTTCGCCGCCGGCAACACTGGCGTCGACTGTGTTGTGGTCGGGAGGGAGGCGCGGGAAGATGTGGACGTGCGGGAGGTCGTTGTGCCTTGTGAACGGATGGAAGACCGGTCTGAGGCGGTCGTTGCGGTCGACTGGACAGAGGTACGCGCTGAGTGAGGGCGCGACCGCGGTGGCGGTGGGTATGGGTGCGGAGTGGTGACGGCAGCGGCGGAACTTGGGATGGGCGGTGGGGGAGGCACCCGTCGGGTGCTTGTGAGGGAGACGGAAGAGCTGCTTGCGGAAGGTGTGCGTGCGAGGACTGGGGAATTCATGCCTGAGGCGACGGGGGAGGGTGTGGAGCCCTGTGATGCGAAACCGCCTACGGAGCTTCGAGGCTGGGAAACCGGACGCTGGGGCAGCTTGGGGGGATGCGCTGAGGGCGGCGGGGGCGGTGGCGGCTGCTTGGTCGCCACGGCGAGCGCGGGCTTTCCGGGTGGGGGTGGCTTTTGGGGACGAGGCGGGAGGGCGATGGGGGGGAGGAAGGAGGAGGGCGCAGAGACGTTTTCGAAGGACTCGTCTAGGCTTTCGCCGTCTTCCGTTCCTGTCCCCGTCCAGTCTCGTTCCATGGGGAATGCGTGCAGTGAGCCGATGCCCCCAACTGGTGCATAGTCATCCCCATCGGAAGAGAGCGAGACGGAATGGAAGGAGGACACGGAGGAGGCGGCCACGTGCCCTTGGGCACGCCGTGTGCCGTCAGTCGTGGAGACGTCGGTGAGTATGGGTGGGTAGGGCTGGTCGGGTTCTGGGGGCATGAGCATGCTGTTAGTAGTCGGAGAGGCTGCGGGTGCGGAAACGGAGCGAGGGGAGTTGAACGATAGCTTGCGCGGAGGCAAAGGAGGTGCTTTGGAAAAGTTTGGAGGGGGGGCTTCGAAGCTGATTAGCGGTGCGCTTTCGTGCGATAGTGGTTTGATAGTTTGGAGGGGGGAGTAACCGCTGAGGATGGTCGTGGTCGTGCTATAGCTGGGACGGAACGGCCCATCATCAATGACCCAATCTTTGAGGTCTATTAGAGAGGATTTATGTTGGAGTGAAGGGGATGCGGAGGGTGAATACGTTGTAGGTACTATTGGAGGGATGGATGCTGCAGAGGGCGAATGTGGACGGTCGAGGAGATGGTCGGGCTCGGGATGAATCGCGACGCTGTCGAGGACTTCCTTGGACGCGCCTGTTCCAAGAGCTTCGAATGCCTTTATCCTGGCTTGAAGTGTAGAAGGGGGCATCTGAGTGGATCGAGGGTTGTAAGGGAGAGTTGTAGGACGAGCGAAAGGGTTAACAGCCGATGTCTCAGAAACAAGGATCGTCTGATTAAGGCAAGGCAATCTTTCCTTCTCCGTCATCATTAACACCGCCTCGCAAACATGTCCTCTGAATCCACCACAGAGCTCTTCGCTGTCGCAGGCAAGTCGCACACCGCAGAACCCTCTCAGAGCAGACCATCTTAGAAACAGTGCCAGACTTTTGCCTCATCCCAATGGGCACAGGCCATGACCCATCTGTATGCCCAAGTTTTGCTTATCATCACACTCCCTTTCCGACCGAATCTCCCGCAGGTTGCAGAATACATAGCTGAATGCGCCCGCATCCTCGATAAATCCGGTCTCAAGTACCAAGTCCGTGTTTTATCCACACCATCTGTTGGGCTCTTTGGCTGACGTCACACCGCCACCATCAGATGCAGTGCGGCTCTCCCCTTCCTCTCAACTTGGGACGGATTGCTGATATCTCATAGTGGCTACGGGACCAATCTTGGTGTGTTTAATCCCATCAATTGTTCCCCGCAGTAGCTGACGACCCCGTAGAGGGATCATGGTCTGCAGTGTCAAAGGCAATCCACGACTGCCATGCTGCCGTACATGCAAAGGGGGCACCGCGCATCGCCACCGATATTCGTATTGGCACACGCTCTCAGCCTAGATTGGACGCCGTCCCTGACGAAGGGGAGAACGAACGCAAGCTCCGCCGAGTGCAGGATATTCTATGCAAGGATCCCGCGAGCTCAGCTTAGATGAAGATCTGGGCTTCGTCTGTATCGGGAAATCCTCTGCAACCGGTTCCCAACTAACTACAGTAAAGTGTGTACGAGATCTGAAGCATTCAGGTCGAGATCGACCCTCGCTGTAATTCTATCAAAGTCCTCCTCTTTGTCCCTGCCCCCCCTCAACGGGGTCGCGGCCGTCTTGACACCTCCCGTCACTCCGTTACGCCTCTTTGAAGTTGTATGCGAGCTCCGCATAATCGAAGCCTACCATGGATATAGCTTATTCCTGCTTAACACATCGGTCCCAAGCAACGGGTTCAACGACAGTCCCACGCGACAAGTGAGAGTTTTTTACCGTTTTAGAATTATTAAAGTTCCGGGGAACCGGACCCTTGAGCCTCAGCCTCGGCCTCCCACATTTTGATCAACGCGTCACCAAGTGCTCTTCCCAGCGCGCGCGAAAGCGGAACTGGCACCGCATTTCCAATTTGTCGGAGTTGCTATTCGAGGTTTCGTCAGAGTCGAGCATGGACGTGTGAGATATACAAACGCGACTCACGTCGCGCACGATGGTACTCGGCCGTTCGCTATCGGACAGGAACTTCCAGTTGTCCGGGAAACCTTGGGCGCGAGCACACTCACGGACGGAGAGTACTCGCTTTTGCTGTCCGCAACAGAAGCCCAGTTAGTTCCCTCCGGCATATAGAGAGAGCTAAATAAGGACGTACAGTAGGATGAATCACCGTGCTCCCTGCAGCAGTGGGCGCGACATTCGTCATCGCCGTTCTAAAATGTCCATTGCCGTCGAGGCGGGAGTACCTCACGTCCCTCTGACCCGAAGTCTTCGGTTCACGCGTGGCAGTCGCGATCGACAATTCTTCGGGCAAAGAGCGCCAGTCTGCGCCGGGCTTAATGGCAACGTTACACACCCTATTGCATTGTCGTTGTCGTAGGTAAGGCATGCACCAGCGCCGAAAAGGAGAGAAGAGAGAAACAGTGAGCTTCAATAGTGCATTCCCAGTGACAAGTAGAAGTGGCTTATGACTCACCGCTCAACTACGGCCTCCGTGAAGCGGGCCGTGTAGTGGAGCTCCACGTCTGCATCGTCCGCAATTCCCTGGCGCGCGCAGGCCTGATAGCTTGTGCGTGGTTCGCTCGCGTACTGCACGCCGTCGGGATAGCCCGGGAACGCGTCCTCGTCGCTCTGGTCCCACATACGGCGGCTCGACACCGCCTCGAAAGCAGGGATGCCGACCGCCGCTCGCCTCTTCACCTCGGCCCTCTCATCACGCGTCGCGTCGAACACAACGTGCGGGTCTTTCCTATCGTCCCGAATACGCCGCGCGTCAGATTCACAGATACACTACACGCGAACGAGCGAGATTACGTACCAGTCGAATTTGGGCTGCGGGACGCGGACGCGGCAACGGCAGCAAGTGATGGTGAGCATTCCAGTAGGCTCGGGGCAATATAAATAAATGGCTGAAACGTACCAGGTCAGAGATGGCGTCGTCTATGGTGACGGCACGCAGTGGTGCGCCACGATGGGGCCTGTCCGGGTCGCGCGAGACGTGGTCGAGCTTGAGACCCGTGTCAAGCTGCACCGCCCACTGCGTCGTCTCAAAGTTGTGCGTCGGGATCGGGAACTCGGGGAGAGGAACGCCGCGCCGCGCGCCCCAGAAGATGACGCGGCGGCGACCCTGCGGCGAGCCGTAGACTCCGGCTTGCAAGACGCTGAAGCGCACTTGATACCTGTCGCGATCACGGCACACGCGCGTTTCAGCAAGGTCGTCCGTTGGGCCCGGGGGGGGCCCGGGTTGGGTTGGCAGGTGGGAAAATGCAACGTACCCGAGCGATGTGAGTGCGCGCAGGATGAACTTGACGACGCCGTGAATGACGATGTTTCCTTCTTGTGGTCCCGCCTTGTTGATCTGGAGCTTATGACTCAGGAGCCCGAGGACATTCTCCAGAAGGAAGAATTTCGGCCTGTAGAACTCCACATACGACAGCATGTTGCACACCAGGGCGTTCCTGCCATACCAACGTGGCCTACATTAGGTCGAGGAAGCGCTATAACATTCCGGTCCTACCTAGGGTCATCTGCTTGCTATTGACGAGGATGAGATCCAACTAAGTGGTGAGAACAAACTTTGACTTACGGGGTGCCGGTTTGCGCCACTAAAACCTTGACACGGTGGACCTATAGACGCATTCAGGAGTAGATGTTTAGATGCTCCGATGATACTTACCTCCACAAATGAGGTCAACTTCACCGGGCTGTGGCATCGGTGGTAGTCGCTTCCCACCATCACGGCTTTCCAGGGGGTTTAAATTTCTGCCATTGTGGACTTGGATGGTGTGTTCAAGGAGAACATTACAGTCTTGGTTATACACTTTTGTATGTTTCTTGTTGAATCTAAGACCGGAGTGAGCACATCATAAAGTTATAGTTTAACCAGAGTGTGACTTACTGAAAAGTCCTTGCAGCAGCAGGTGCATACTCAATTGCCCAGCCTGTCTTAACAAATCCTGATTCCTCTAACCCAATTGAGAGACCACCAGCACCTTTAAGATATTAGAAGGTGATTGTTATAGAAAGAATGAAAACAAACCCGAAAATAACTCTAGAGCTTGAAGAGGCTTGTTTTTCCTAGAAAGTGAATCTTGCTTTTCTAACATCTTGATATGTTCCTCATAACAGCTTGTGCAATAGGTATAAATAGATGGGTCCAACTTCTCAAGGTCATTGCAGCTCTCCAACCCAATAAATGATGGCTTGGTGGAGCAATCCTGAACATAAAAGTGATTTTCAGAAGAGGTCCATGCCTTTAGATCTGTAATGGTTGATAGATGTTGTATATAGCATTTGCCAGTAATATGTTCAGCAGTAATGGTTTCTGCACTTAGAGTGAAGTAGAGCCTATACTAAATGGCTATGTTAGCATGGAATAAAATATAAATACTAACAATACCTCATCCTTCCTCCAGTTAGCTGAGTAAAAAGATGTAAGCTTATGCTTAAACAGGTCATCATAGTGCTTTAGCTGTCTAATCTGCACTTGAATAGCTGCATTATCTTGGGCAAAGCTAAGAATCTGAGCAATTTTATAGGGAGCATCTTCATCTTGCTCATTTGAGATATAGATAAAGTCCAGTTCATGATATGTTACACCCAGATAGGAGATGCTGCCAAGGCTAAGAGTAGGGCTTTCGGATTTTCTTTTGGCAGCCTGAGAAATACAGATAGAACAGGTTTGAGATAGTGTGGAAGAGGGGATCTGATTAGGCTCTAAGAAGCCACCAAATTCTTCATCCCAAATAAGCCCACTAAAATATATGTAAATTAGTAGCTATATAATCATTTGAAAAGCAAGCAAGGGCCTTACCTACAGTGAAATCTGTTAAGTTCCTCCTCTGATGGCTCGATATCATTAGAGGCAAGCCAGTGAAAGTTACACTTTTGAATAATAGAAGCCAGAGGGACATCATCACATAAGTTCATAAGAAAGAGACCATTGGAGTGAGCAGCCTCTTGAAGAAGAGTCTTTGAGCCATGAGCAAGCCACTGGCCATGAAGAAATTGTTGCCCTGCTCTCTCAAAGAGATAACAAATTCTAATAAACCTATAATATAAGTTAACAATATATAGCAGTATAATAAATGAAAGAATTTCTTACCAGTAATCTGCTAGATGGTTAAGGCTTTGAGAACTTGATGCTTGAGCATTCCTTTCTCTTATTTTATCGGGGTCTTCTCCAGGAAGCACAATAACAACATCTCCTGGCTATATTGGTTAATATAAGATCAAAAGCAATAAGAAATTAACCTAAATAACATACTTTATATCTTGTCTTCCCAATCTTAACAGCACTATGAGTGGAGAATGCAGATGCACTTCCAATCCACTCAATTACAGGAGAAGTACCATGAATCTCCCCCATACATGAGGAAAACTGAACAGGTTTAAAAGCCCCTTGTTGACAAGGTCTTACTAGCTTAAACTGCTGTTGAAACAGAAGCATAGAGAGTGCATATACTTTAGGTGTCACCACAGTTTGATAGGGAAGGCTACCATCATTTCCAAGATGCCTAGAAGCCTGGCAGCTTGCCTCCAGATAGATGTCTGTCTTAAACAGCTGATAAAGCAAAGGAACCTGAGATAGGTCAAGCCCATCGAAGCTAAGGTCCAATAATGCCTCTTGTGTGTAGTCTTTCTAAAGCAATGTTAGGGTACATATCATACATATAAAAGGTTGCCTTACTGTGTCCTCAGAGAGAACGTCATCTTTAGACAGTGGCCTACCTAGTGCCTTGAAAATGACTGACATGTCATCCTTTGTTGCGAGTGACTGAAGGAACTTTGGGAGGGTAATGGTTGGGTTTGCCAAGGCTGAGGTTACAAGCAAATGAAGAACACGATGCTTTAACCAGAAGTCGATAAAGTAGGCATGATATAACCTGGATGGAGCATCTAAAATGTACCAAGCAAATTTGGTCTTCAGATACATCTTACTTCACGTAGAGTTAGGCCAACCCAATAGCTCACATGAACGAGTCACTCACGCGTCTAAGCCGCTGGTTGATGGGGAAAAGTGATGAACATTAAGTTCAAGGATTGAGGAAAGCTTCATGACCACTGGCGTCGCACTGTCGTCTTCATCACTATCGTCATCACCGCTGTCGTCAATCCAAGGTCTGACAAGACCAGAAGCACCGTAACGTGTACCAGGCCGTAAGTCAAGTAGGTGCGTCATAGGAACCAGCCGCAGGGTATCCCAGTCATAGATAGTGAAGTTGTCCAATAGCCGCACAGGAATTTCCTCGGCATCATCAAGATCAGGTGCGGTCTCGCCAAGAAGAGGATCAGTATCCTCGACAAATTCGTCGTCAGCCACAGTGTAGAATTTGTCTCCTTAGTCTCTATGAGATACACCCTCAAGACATATATCGAGGCACGCACGACATTCACTGGCACGGGGCGCATTCGAGGGGAGTGGATGGATGTAACGACTTTGAACAGCACGATATTTATGAGCAAAGGGCGCATGTCGTGCAAACATAATGGTGATGCGCGCACCGCCGAGTTCCTCCCTGGTCGAGAAGCCGGCGCTTCCAGCTCCCTAGCGGCGGGAGTAAAACTTCTACCTGGGCCGAAGGAAGGCTGCGAAGATGAGGAAGTAACATGGCCCTACGGCGCGACTATGATTTGCAGACGTACCTGGCCCTACCCCTCTGCGCCACACGTCGGTATCCAAACTGCCCATTCCTTGGAGGAGTGAAGGCACTCAGGGCATCCGAAGGGCCCTCTCTAGATTTACGTTTCCGAGAAGGCGAACCTGGAGGGGCTGAGGTGATTAAAACCACGGGCTCAAGCCGCGGGAGAGACATGATATGCACGGTTGGGTGGAGTGTTTGTCGTAACTAGGAAAGGAAATGTCAACAACCAAACGCGACCCGTCACACACTGTCACGTCACAGACGCGTCTTTTCGAGCGACCGCCGCGATGTCCCTTCCAGTGATAAACATTGACGTGAACTATGAAGCTGAGAAAGGTCTGTAAGTTTTGGTTATGCAAACGTCTTTTCTCTAATCAGCCATTATAGGGAGAATAAGTGACTTTTTATCGAAATTTGTCGGTCCCGCTAGTAGCGATGTAACCGACGGCATGGCTGAGATGGACATTGGGGATCAAGACATCGACCCAGAGACCCAGAGGACGAGAGGCCTGAAGTATATGTCTCAATTGGTACGCGTCAATCATATATATCTTTGTCCAGTCTGTCTTAGCTCAAGCGCAGCAACGCATCGCGAACCGTGACCAACAAATGCTCGTCATGGACCTAGAGGATATCGTCAAGGTCCGTTGGTAGCTTCCCGATCAGCTCCAGAGATCTCACCAACAGCCTTTCATCCTCTACAGCACGAAAAAACCGTAAGCGAGCTTGTATCGCGCATACGAAACAACGCTAGCCGCTACACCAAGTTGTTTAATGAGGTGGTCGATAGCCTCATGCCTATGCCCACCAAGGACATCAGCGAGCAGGATGAGGTCATAGACATCATCATGCATCAACGACGCGAGCGGAACGAACAAATTGAGGGTAATCAGGACGGGTTCCCAATACACTTGCTCAGAAGATAGTACGCACCCATATCATCTACGCGTTCGTCTTGCTTCATGACACAGCCTATCAGTAACCTTTACTTCAAGCCACTACTCTCCGACATTGCTATGGCCGTTCGTGAAGTAAAGGGTGCGCATCTTGGGAGGCTCATCACCGTTCGCGGCATTGTCACCCGAGTTTCGGAGGTTAAGCCACTACTACTCGTCAATGCGTACACTTGCGACGTTTGCGGTTCGGAGACTTTCCAGGAGATCTCCAGAAAGGAGTTCACACCAATCGCCGACTGTCAGAATGAGAATGAATGCATGAGGAATAACATCAAGGGCTCTCTGCACATGCAGACACGCGCTTGCCGTTTCAGCCCGTTTCAGGAAGTGAAGATCCAAGAAATGGTATTCGCCCCAGTTCCCTCATGAAAGTCACGTCACTCATTGTCCCCCCAGGCAGATCAAGTCCCTGTTGGCCATATTCCTCGATCCATGACGGTGCACGTGAATGGCAGTCTCACACGCACCGTGAATCCCGGCGACATCGTCCATTTGGGTGGCATCTTTCTTCCTATTCCCTACACAGGCTTCCAGGCCGTTCGCGCTGGTCTCCTCACCGACACTTATCTGGAAGTGCACCATATACACCAACTCAAGAAGCAGTATAACGAGATGGAAGTTACAGCAGAGATGCGCGCTGCCATCGAACGGCTCCACGATGACCCTACCGTATACCAAAAACTCGCATTTAGCATTGCCCCAGAAATCTATGGTCACGTAGATGTCAAAAAAGCCTTGCTGCTCCTTTTGGTTGGTGGTGTTACAAAGTCCATGGGCGACGGAATGAAAATTCGTGGAGATATCAATATATGTCTAATGGGCGATCCTGGTGTGGCAAAATCGCAGTTGCTAAAGTACATATCGAAAGTGGCACCTCGAGGCGTCTATACCACTGGCAAGGGTTCGTCTGGCGTCGGTCTAACAGCAGCCGTCATGCGTGACCCAGTCACTGATGAAATGGTTCTCGGTGCGTTTGTTTACCTTGCAGACCTTGATTACATAGCTTGACATGAACCCGCAGAGGGAGGTGCGCTCGTCCTGGCTGACAACGGAATATGTTGTATCGACGAATTTGACAAAATGGACGAGTCCGACCGAACGGCCATCCACGAAGTCATGGAACAGCAGACGATCTCCATTTCAAAAGCGGGCATTTCGACGACGCTCAACGCGCGCACGTCGATCCTAGCCGCGGCCAATCCGTTGTACGGCCGTTACAACCCCAAGATGTCTCCCGTGGAGAACATCAATCTACCAGCTGCGCTTCTATCCCGTTTCGACTTGCTCTTTTTGATGCTGGACAAACCCTCGCGTGACGACGACGAGCGACTTGCGCAACACGTCACCTACGTCCACATGTACAACAAGCACCCGGACCTCGAATACGAGCCGCTTGACCCGGCCCTCATGCGGTAAACAGCTCCTCTACTCCCGCACTACCTCCACACTGAACAAACGATCCTCTCGACAGCGCATACATCGCGCTCGCCCGACAATGTCGCCCCGTCGTCCCGCCAGATGTGTCGTCCTACATCGTCGACACGTACGTTCGCCTACGCAAGCAATCCAAACACGACGCGCAGCAGAACCGCTCGCATACGCACACCTCAGCGCGGACGTTACTCGGCGTCCTGCGGCTCGCCCAGGCGCTCGCTCGGCTGCGCTTCGCAGCGGCGGTGCTGCATGCGGACGTGGATGAGGCACTGCGGCTGATGGAGGCGAGCAAGGAGAGCCTGCGCGATGACGATGGCGACGGCGATGGCGTGGGGGCCGATGC
>Ga0307510_10002205_pt1 | contig 22003 bp, 19 predicted proteins | sample 12_EM_MG_FD_207224 | JGI IMG/M metagenome (GOLD analysis project Ga0307510, IMG submission 207224) | Populus trichocarpa ectomycorrhiza microbial communities from riparian zone in the Pacific Northwest, United States - 12_EM | ecosystem: Host-associated > Plants > Roots > Unclassified | place...
CTCTGCCTCTTGGTCTCCCTTTTACTCTTCCTTTTACCCTTCCTCTCGCGCTTCCTCTCGCTCTTCCTTTTGCATTTCCTTTTGCCCCTCCTCTTTTCCATCCCCTTGCTCTTCCTCTCGCCCTTCCTCTTAATCTCCTTCACCCTCTTCACTCTCCATCAATTGGTCCAATCCGCTCTCAATCCGCGACGCGTGATTGAGCTCCTCTCGGGCGGGAGTTGATGCCTGGTATCAACCCGACGAGTGTCCGTGTAGGGGTGGCAGAAACTGCATTTGGGTTGCGTCAACGCCGAGGGTGATTTTTGTAACAATTCTAGTAAAGCCGTGCAGGTAAGTAGCGATATCACAAACAGATATGGACGGATGATGGACGCTTACGATTGTGTGATCGGAAGTATGAGGACCTAGAACGACTTGAGAGTACGGAATGGAGGGGATGGTGTGGCTTAAGTCACTCGTTTGTGGCGATGATCAACCTCGTGGTTGGCTCACGCAGAGCGCGAGATGGGATGGCAATGGTGTGGAGTATTTTGGGGCCACGCTGTGTGGACATACTTTGGACGTGCCCGGATCGTTGGCTTACTTGTCATATTAGCGTCATATGACTGTAGCGTAATCCTCATTCCGGGCATGGCCTGAGGCCCAGGATCCTTTCCTTTCCCATGGCCCTATCATGATCACACCCTGAACCACTGGCAGGATGGCATCATTTGCGACCTAGAATCGAGCAAGGATCGAAGGATCTCTCCTGAACTTTACGTGCTACGACAAAGCCTTTTTTTTGTCGAGAACGACCCTCCTCCGACCTTGTTCAGTGGGTTCTGGGATTCCATCTTCATGTCCCACACTCGGTCCCCCTACCCATATCTTTTGCATGCTTCAAGGGACGATGACTGCTCTTCCTGGGTGACCTTGTTTCTCTGCACTCTGACATGTTGCATTGTTTCTTAATCATCATATTCGTGATTTCAGGAGGTACCCTTACTGTACCACCAAATCCGAACTACATGACGTTACACATCGACTCCTCGGGGTACGTGTAACTGTCGTTAGAAGGCACGTGTTTTGGCCAACTCTTTAGGCTCTCATTATCTTCACACGCATCAAGTTCGTGTCAGGTTGAGACGTATTTGCGTAGGATCATCTTGATTATCGACGGTTCAAATGAGCAATGTTTTTTTTCGGTCCAACGATGTACCCCAAAGAAGCGCACTCACATTCACTGCGATCGTAGAGTGGAGCTGCCATGTATAGCAAACGTACCTCATAAGAGATTATTATGGTTCACTGGTTCGTGTCACCGTTCCCGATGCTTCGCACCGCCTTCCTTCAACAACGCCCGCCGCGCGGGTCTGTCGCTGGCAAGACCCCACTTGCCTTCGCCTTCGCCTTTTCCCTTCTCTCACTATCCCTCTGCTCGACTAGTGTTTAGAATTTCCTTTTGCGTGTCTTCTCTTCAAGCTTCTTACGCTCGTCACGTTTCCCTTTGCACTTCTCGGGCTTTGGGGATCTGTATGCAATTCACCAACATTTTTTGGACGTGCTGAGAGGGTCTTAGTGATCGCAAGATGTGACAGTGAAGCCCGGTGGACTGCGTCTGCCAATAGAAACATGGTGCCATACCGCAAGACCAAGGCTTTGCCGTCATAACAGGACTACGGTTAATCGTTCCTACTATGAATAAGGTACACAAGACGTGAGTGAGCTATTCAGAACGACGGAACGAACCCTATTGAGTTTTGTCTTCTGGTCTATAAATACAGCTAAAAACAAAGTGACTGAGACTCCATTACAATTGCCCGATTCCCCTAGATAGAGGAAATGTTGATGAACCCGTCCGATCCTTCATCGGTACAATCTTCCGAACCCTCCTCCAACCTCGCGTCGCTCGTAGGGGAAATGTCCACATTGTCATGCTTAAAAGTATCTCTGATAGACGAGGCCAGCGAAACTGAGTCAGCCTCCAGGCAAACACCATTGTCTTGCCTCTCGATGACCAACTGCTGCGATATTTCGTCATCACTATTCTCCGAGTCTTCTTTTAACTTCCCGTTGCTCTTGGAGGAAAGACCCACACGGGTACAATTGGACGAAGTACTTCTGATCGTCGAGGGCAACGAAACTAAATCAGCCTCCCTGTTAGCACCCTCCTTGTTAGCCATATGCTGCGTCAGCACTGCTTCCAGTAGCTGTTCCTCGACATTTTGGATCTCTGCCTTCGTTCCGTTAGCCTGCGGTTTGGATTGACGCCGGGGTCGGCAGGGTTGTTCGTTGGGTTGGTGTGTCGTCTTGGGGATGATGCGTGGCTCCTTTGCTTCTTGACGATACGCTGATATGACTCCCTGCATTGGTTCCAAAAGATGTTCAAATCTCGCCTCCAGACGCGCCTCCTCATTGGCTTCGGTGTCCCGCACCAGGACTTCAACTCCCCTTGCCTGGGCTTCAGTGAGCTGGGCTTCCGCCTCTCGTTTCTTGGCTTCCAACTCCCTCTTCCGCGCAGCGGCCTCGAGCATCTTGGCAGAAGCTTCCGCTTCGCGCGCGCTCGACTCAATGCGTTGGGCAGCCTCCAAAGTCTGTTGTGCCTTTTCTTTGAGAAGACGTGCCTCCGCCTCCTTCTTTTTCGTGCCTTTTGCCCTGCGAGCAACTTCAGCCCCTTTGCTTCTTGCCTCGGCCTCCTTGAGTCGAACCTCCTCCTCCCGCCTATCTAGCTCCGCCTCGCGCCTCTGGGTTTCTAATTCTTTAAGGTTGACCTCAGCTTCCTTCTTCTGGACGGCCGCCTCGCGCAACCTGATGGAGACCTCTGCTCGGCGTGCGAGTGCTACAGCAACCTCGAGCATCTCCACCGAAGGTTCGGCCCGGCCCATGAGCGCCTCACTGCAGTGACCTTGCTCCAACAATTCTCTTGTAAACCTATTCACCACTTGGAGGGGAGTGACACCAGTCTCAGAAAGGACTTTGTGAATAGAGCTTGGCAGTGGCGGCGACGGTGAGTTTGAGTCGACGGCATCGAGGGCCCCCCTACGTTCGGACATTGCCATGGTGTCGCGCATCACCCCACCACCGCCCGCAACATTGGACTCGTTCGTTGCCGCGTCCACCACGGTATTGTTGTAGTTGGTACCCTCCCGCACGGGTTCAAGTTGTGTCTGCGCAATACTACGAGGGGATGCAGCGGGAGATTGGGTGTATGACTTTGGGAAGATGCCGACCTTTCCCGCTAAGTTGCTGCCCTGAGATAACGAAACAGTGTCATCCATTGTCACAATAAATATAATGAGGACATATAGCGGTTTCGTGGTGTAGGATGTTTGGGATAATACATGTCCGGGGCCTATCAGCCGCCTAACGACATTGGGCGGGAATGTAAAGACGTGAGACACGGCATATGATGAAAGAAGCGTAAGTTCGAGCAACCATTACGCTTGGAGGAGGTTATGAGGCCAGGCTGGGCTAAATAGTGGGTAGGCGAGGGGAATGCAACCCACACGAAAGCGAGGAAGAGAGGGAACGCACTTTCCACCAGCCGTCACCATAAAGTTCATCCCTCTCGATGACCTCGATGCGCTCGCCGGCACGAAAAGAAAGCTCGTCTTCGTGCTCCGGGACAAAGTCGTGTTGAGCATAGACGTATTCCGCCATGGGGAATGTTATGAAGAGCTCCTGTGCGATGTGATGGGATCGTCGATTTCGTAAGAAGACTCGGACAAGCGGAGGGAACAGTGGAATATAATATTGCAGAGGGAAAGTTCTTCGTTAGATTGAGGGTCGTTGGGTTGGGATCGAGTTGGGGTTGGTGTTGTCAGAAGTAGAGAGGTGAGAGGGGAACGAGTGAGGTTGATTTGACTATTGATTAATATTATTATATTAATAACGCACCGCACCACCGGACAAGCCGACACGACAGACGGCATCGACTGTCGTACCAGCACCAGTACTACAATACTGCTAGCGAGAGAGATATTTACATCCGCATGATTTTCGCTGACAAGACACACTTTTCGTTGTGGACGCCATGATCATACTCTTGTAACTTTCCCCACTTTCATTCACGGAATGTTCAGGTTCGGACCATCTGTATCGTTCTGCGTCCCATCGTCAGGCTCTATGGACTCCTCCCTGAGGACCATTCACCCCCCTTACCGGGCAACTGCTACTCCATCCAATGCATAGACACCCTACCACGCCACCAAGACCCCCCAGACCCCCGACCACAACGTAAAGGCTTCGTAGTACTCATGTTATCGAAACCATTCACCACTTCGCCGACCTCCTCGCCCACTTTCTCATACCACTATAAATCTGCGAGCAAGGACAGCATCCCAACCCACCACAATGGCCATGACGACCACGATGGAGCGTTTCCCGAAAAAGCTAGAGTCACGCAAAGATTCCGCACACTCTCAAAGAGCGACGGGAGGCACTGCAAACCGAGTACGTCAGGTATCGCCACCTCAGACACCATATTGTCCCGACCCCTTCCGCTCCCTCTACTCAGTGCTGCGCCGCCAGCCACCGTCGTCATTCTCACCCCTTTCCTCCCGACAAGAGTCCGATACAGCTACCTACAACCTCAACGCCAGAGCCAGGGTGTGCCCTTGAAATATTGCCCTGTTCGTTCTCCTCAGTCTCGTGTGAGCCTTACAGAACTTTTGGCCGTGTTATTAGAGGCACTCTGCGGATAACATCCGCTATTAGGACCATGATGCTAAATCGTATGCCCCGGCCTCACTTTTGAATTAGCAAAATGTACCCGTGAAAAATATCAGCTTCGTCATACTTAACAAGACCACCATAGCATTCGGCGGTTCTGTTGTGAATAAGATATACAACTGATAAGTGAAATTTTCAGACGACGGAATGAAACCTATTTCTCTCTCGTGGTTATACAGTAGTCATAACGATTATTAACAACGACTTGAAGGAGACTCGGATTACTGTATGATTACTCGATGTACCTCGGGCTAGAGATAATAAAAAAACTGAAATCCATGACTCGGAATCCATGCTATCCCGGGCCTTCGTTACTGTAATTTCCCGGATCTTTCAACTCCGCAATGCTCTTGAAAGAAAAGTCAACGTTGGTACGAATGCGAGGCGTATTCGTGATCGTTGTTGAGGCCAGCGAAACTTGGTCTGCCTCCCGATTACTACCGTTACGTTGCCTCTCAATGGCCATTGACTGCGTCAATCCCGCCTCCAACCGACGCATGTTCTCCTCCCGTTCTCCCATAGCGGTCAATCGTTTTCGGAGGCCATCTTCTTCGAGTTTCATGGCCTCTCTTCTGTCGTCCACTTCCCGGAGCACCTTCTTGATCTCTGCTTCGCGAATCTGGAGGTATCTCTCCTGCTCCCGTAGTTGTTCCATGTCTCGGGTCTCTGCCTTTGCTCCGTTTGTCAGCGGCTCGGCCTGATGCTGTGATGGATACGGTTGCCTGTCGTGGTGATTGCTTGTCTCGGGAACAAGACCGTGACGTGGCTGCGCCTCACGCATCTTGGCAGAGGCTTCTGCTCGACGGATGCTCGCGTCAGAGCGTTCAGCTTCCTCCAGAGGCCGCCGTGCCCTCTCCTCCAACAGACGCACCTCCACCTCCTTCTTGCTCGCCTCTTCTTCCCTTCGGCGTATTTCGGCCTCTCTATATTGTACTTCCGCCTCGAGCTTCTTGGCCTCCGATTCCCTACGCCCAGCATCGGCCTCCTTCTGCTGAGCAGCTGCCTCGTGCATCTTGGCAGAAAATTCGGCCTGACGTGCACCGGCCTCGAGGCGCTCGGCCTCCTCCAAAGATTGTCGCGCTTTCTCCTCGAGGTGACCCGCTTTGCCATCTTCATGACGTGGTTCCTCCATGCGGCGGGCTTCGGACTCCCGCGCCAGGGCTTCGGCCTCGCGCATGTGGGCTTCAGCTTCGCGCATCTGGACCTCTGCCTCGCGTTTCTTGACCTTGGCTTCCTCACGCATGGCCTCAGCTTCCCTCTTCTGTGCGGCAGCTTCGCGCATCTTGGCAGACGTTTCAGCCTCGTGCGCACCCGACTCAAGGCGCTGAGCATTTTTCAAGGATTGTTGTGACATCTCTTCGAGACGACGAGCATCCTCCTCCTTCTTTCGTGCGTTTGCTTCCCTGCGGGTGACCTCTCCCTCCTTGCGGAGTACCTCAGCCTCTTTGGGTTGGATTTCCTCCTCCCGCCTATGTAGGTCGGCCTCGCGTTTCTTGGTTTCTAGTTCTCTGAGGTTAACCTCAGCTTCCTTCTTCTGAACAGCCGCCTCGCGTGTCTTGACAGAAGCCTCTGCTAAGCGGGCATGGGCCTCAAGTCGCTGAGCCTCCTCCAAAATCTGTCGTACCTCTTTGGGCGGCACAGTAATAATTTCGAAGGGAATTTTGGAAATAGAAGCTGGCAGTGACGGCGACGGGGACAGGGACCACCAAGACGGCGACGCAAAACCCCACGACTGCCGTGCTGGTGTCTCCGCAGTCGCCGATGGGGGTACTGCTGGCGATGTTGCTCCTGGCAGTGGTAGCAATAATAACTGCAGCGGCAGCACTGGTTGGCTCATCGTTAAACGTCTTCGTGAAGCTATCCGAGTCAACTCTATAACATAGGAGCCGAGGAGGTTGTAGATACTGGTCTGAAAAGTATGTTAATATCGGCCTCACATTAATTAATGGATAGTTAGCTCTTACGGCTGCGCACGGAAGTATAGGCTTTAGCGAATGGTTGGATGTCTCAGCACTGGCATAGAGGAGACGGTGATGAGCAGAGACCACCAAAAGTAAGACTTCAGAGAGTGAACAGCCACATGACCCATGCCAGGACGCAAGAGAGCTGTGCAGAGCTGTGCAGCCACAGTGTGAGAATCTGTGGTGGACAAATGGAAATGGTGTACCTGGTACCTGGCCCTGGTCACCGCGGCGCTTGCACGCTACTGTAGCCTACGTCGCTTCACTACTGCACGTATCAGTTAATTCTGCCAGACTATGATGCATTGTCCCACTTAGGAGCAGAATTGAAGGTAGACTCCGTGCTATCCTTCGTTTTTTGTAATGCTCGAATCTTCGTTTAAACTGGCATCTCTCGTGGGAGAAAGCCCATGTTGGCATACTTGGGAGAAGTATTGCCGATCATCCAGGTCGGCGAAAATAAGCCAACTTCCCGGCCAGCACCGTGGCTCGCACGTTGTTCTTGGACTCGGTAGAAAGGCCCACATCGGGATAATCAGAAGAACCTTCCGCCTTGCGCACGCCCGACCTGCAAGACTGATGTGCCCTTTCTTCAAGGAGATGCACCACCTCCTTTCTCACATCTCCTCAGGCTTCCCTGCGGGCCTGCGGGTAACCTCTTTCATTTTGCGCTATGACTCAGCCTCTTCAATCGAGCATAGCCGCAAGGAGGGTCGTGTGCCGCCTGTCTCACGCGCAGCGCGGACGCTCATTTTACAATAGCTGTCATGTATATTGATGGAAGCTTCTGCTTGCTATAGGCACTGGCATGCATGTCGTTAAATATAGATCCCGAATATTGACGCGTAGAGTGGATGGAATGGGTCAAGATCCACAGATTACCTGGACTCATTTATATACTGGCAGTAGGTAGTCTGTACTGCACCTGAGTACCGTGTTTACCCACATGCACTGAGGTGAGTATTGCCCAATACATCATATTGTGGTTTCTGCGCTAACTTGAAAACGTGCTACTGAAATCCTGTGCGTGCGCCAAGCTCAAGCCCACCAGCTTTCATGCTTTCAGAATGTGTGCCTCACATTGCTGGGCATCCTAAAAAACTGTTGTGCCTTCTCGAGATGATATCTCCTCTCCTTTGCTTTCCACTTGTACACGTCCGACTCCCCAGGCATTGGCAGCGGCAATGCTTGCCCAGATGGTGGTGATGGTGGCGGCGATCCATGCCCAGGTTGCAACCGCCAGCGCTGCCGTCCCTGCCAAAATTGCAACCACGGCAGTGGGGATGCCTGCACAGGCAGCAACTGTCGTAGCAGCGATGCCCGCCCACGAGGCAGTGATGGCAGTCAGGACACCTGCCCAGGTGGCAACCATGGTAGTGGCCATGACCGCCCAAATGGCAACCACAGTGGAGGCACTGATTGCCCAGGTGGCAAGTGTGACAGTGGCAATGCCCCAACAGGTGACAGCAATGGCGGCAGCAATGCCCACCCCAACGGGACCCGTGATGGCGGAGACGCCCACCCATGTAACCGCAGTAGTGGTAATGCCAACCCAGGTGGCAACTATGGTGGCGGCGATGGCCACCCAGGCGGTAATCGCAGTGGCAGCGATACCTGCCAAGGCGGCAACTACGGGGGCGGTGGTGCCCACCCAGGTGCAAAATGTGGCGGTGATTATGCCCATCCACGTACCAACCATAGCGGCAGTGATGCCCACCCAGGTGCCAACTGTGGTGGTAGCAATGCCTGCCCAGGCACCAATCATGGTGGTAGCGATGCCTGCCCAGGTGCCAACCATGGTGGCAGCGATGCCTGCCCAGCGGGAAACCACAGCAACAGCGATGCCCTCACAGGTGCCAACCGCGACAGTGCTGATTCCCCTCCACGCGACTCGGACAACCCTGGTGCTGACAACGACCATTCGCGGCAATCTCTGCTCCGAGCCATCTAGCGATGATACTTGCACTATAACCGGCTGATGTGATGGCCTTTCCATCCTATTTCTGGACCTCAATGCCTGTGGCATGTAGGCTGAAGCACCGATGAGGTCGTAGATAACAGTCTGGAGAGAAGGTCAAGGTCAACATCGTCTTCACATTCAAGAATTGATGGATAACTTGAATTAGTTCTCACGTCAGTTGCCTACAAAAGTGTGAGTCTTGGAGAATGCAGCGATTGGATAGCTGTGTATATAGAGGAGATATGACGAGCGGGGATTACAAAAGGGTAAGTGTTTGGATTGGCGACCCGCTGCCTCGTGGTGCCCCCACAAGGCAGGAGGCGACAGGAACTATCATGCTGGTGCGGGAATGTCCTGAACGGCCCGGGGGTGGTGATCACTGACCATCGTGCCATTTGCACGCTGGTCTGTTCATGACTAGTCCATTGCCCAGACAATGCCGCCCACATGGATTACAGTGTACAGCGACGATAAGCAGAAAGAGGCCCGGGTTTGTTAAGTGTTCGACCACGTGACGCCCTCCTAGCCTTGCCCTCGTCCTGCACGCCTCGCCTCCAACCCATCGTCAGCCTTACGATCGAAACATTTCCCCTCGCAATCAAATTCCCCTCTCGTCGCGCCCCAATCCTTATGGCCGAAGACATGTGGATCGCCCAAACCCCGTCAGCCGACGCCACTGGTGTGCGCCACCTCGAAAATCCCGTCGTTCCACGTCGCACACGTCGTGCACGGCCCCTCGCAAGTCTGGAACTTGTCTCTGTTGGGAAGGGCCCTTCCTGTAAATGGGATCAATCAAGCCTATATTTCGTACGTTCTCTTGTTCTCTTTTCGTTCTAGATATGCCGCTCTCCATTCCAGTATTTCCTCTTTTACCTTAGGCTTTATACATCGAACGTCGCAGTACCTTCATTACGCTCTTCATCTACGCGCTCGCTATCGCTCACCTAGCTACGATTCAGTAAAAATTTCTGCATTTCGGACACCGCTACCCCTCGTCATCGTCGCCGCGCGACCGCCTTCGCCTTCGCTCTCCCGTTTCACACTCCCCCTCTTTTCGCCCTTATACGTAGAATGCTTGTATATAAACTCCATCGCCTGGCCTCGTCAAAGGGAGGCAATAGAGCCCCATTTTATCTCTTTCTGTTTGTGCCATCGTTCGTCTTGCTGGTCTCGCGTTCTCTCTCACCATCGTTTCAAGCCCTCTCTTTCGCCCGTTCTCGGATTCTCGGGATCGCGGCCTCGTTCCTCTTTTCTTTTCCTTCTCTCCGAACTTACAAGCTGAGCTTACACCAACTTAGCTCCTCAAACTAGTTTGGTTTATTTGTAGCTTGCTAACATAGTTTTGAGTCGTGTTCGCCCGGGTCTCGGCCCTCTCGGGTAGGGGTCCGGGTCTCAGGACGCTGTGTTTCACCGTACGCTGCACTCTTCTCGATCCAGGTCCAAGGATTCACTTCACTCAGCAGAATGGGACTGTTGCGGAAGTCTCCTTTGATGGCCAACCCTTTCCTGCAGCACGCAAGATACACTGGCACGAGATGACTGAAAGTCATAAACTATGGGTTGGATCATCTTATTCTCGCGGTATACTCGATAGACAAGACTAGAATACTCAAGGAATGATCCCTACGGCCACAGATATGTAAACGTTGCGCGATGTCGTCAAATACAGAAAATGTCGCTGAACGCACAATACGAGTAATACACCCTCGCGTCTTGTTCTTCCGAAATTTCTACTGGGTAGAGGTCAGCGTCCCATCCTGCAAATATGGGCTTGATCGTAATCTTGATCGTCAAGCACGCCCTCAGTCGACCTGTTCCCGGCCCTTGCCCATGATTACTCCGATGCAATCCAACGACTGCAGTTCTTCCCGAGGAACAAAACCCCTGTCACATTTCCGAGCTCGACACCGCATGTACGTCACCATAAGCTACTCCTCCAAGGAAATCAGAGAATATCGCTCCCGGGGCTTCAGTGTCAAGGTAGTTTAACTATATTGTATGTAACTTACCGACATATATGAACTCTTGGCCCACGCTAAACGGAACTCTGGGAGGGTGCTCGTAGTTACCAAGTGGAGACAGTGCCATATCCTAAGTCCTTCCAATCACGATGGAACAGGACCCTGAGGATGATCAGAAATTTGTCACGACAGACTCGGTATTCAGCATCTCTACTGTGATAAAGGTACAAGAGATATTCGGGACGGCCGTATAAACATCATGTAGTTTTGACCTCTACTTTACCAATATAGTCGTAACAAAGAGGGGGTTGTGACTACGCTACAACTGCGTTGCCACAAAGTACAAGAAACGTGAACGAGTGCGTACTATCCTTCGTTTCCGTAATATTCCGATTCTTCTTTCAATCTCGCGTAGCTCTTGGAGGAAAGGCCCACGTTGGTAAGCTTGGAAGTATTCCTGATCGTCGAGGCCAGCGAAACTAGGTCATCGTCCCGGTAAGCACCGTCGCGTTGCCTCTCGATGGCCATCGATTGCATCAGTGCTGCCTCCCTTCGGCACAGACTCTCCTCCCGATCTCTCAAAGCGGCAGATTTTTGGCGAAGGCTATCTTCTTGGAGATTCGTGGCATCTCTTCTTTCGTTCACTGCCTGGAGCGCCTTCTGGATCTCTACTTCGCGGATTTTGAGGAGTCTCTCCTTCTCCCGTAGCTGTGCTTCGACGTTTTGGATCTCTGCTTCGCGTTTCTTGGCTTTGGCTCCCGCCTCGCGCGCAGCCGACTGAAAGCGCTGAGCAGTCTCCAAAGACTGCTGTGCCTTCTCTTCGAGACGACGCACTCCCTCCTCCTTCCTTCTTGAGTCTCCTTCCTTGCGGGCAACCTCTTCCCCCTTGTGGCGTGCCTCGGCCTCCTTAAGTTGGACTTCCTCCTCCCGCCTACATACGTCCGCTTCGTGCGCCTCGACGTTAAATCCTTTGAGGTTGACCTCAAGTTCCTTCTGCCGAACTGCCATCTCGCGCATCTTGATAGAAGCTTCTGCAAGGTTTGCCTGTGCCTCACGTTGTTTGGCCTCCTCCAGAAGCTGTCGGGCCTTCTCCTCAAGACGATACACCTCCTCTGCCCTTCTCGCCTCTCCCTGTGTACTAGCCTCGAGGATTTCGGCAAAACCTTCGGCCTGACCCTCAGGCGCCTCAGGGTACTGAAATTGACGCATGGTTTCTCGTATATCCACGACGGGCATGGTACTAATCTCGAAAATGCGTTCGAGAATAGGGCTTGGGAGTGGGGGAGATGGCTCCCTCAACGGTGCGGGCGCTGCCCATCGAGATGGTGGCGATGGCCCCCGCATTGGCCGTGACCGCAGCGGCACCAGCATCAACAGCGACTGCGGCAGCGGTGCCCTTTTAGGCCATTCAAACAGTAGCACTGATGGTGGCGGTGGTGGTGACTCCCCCAGCGGCAGCGACAACGGTAGTGAATGCAGTGGCGGGTATCTTGTATTTTCTGACATTGATGCCTGGGACGTATACGCGAAGCGGCGACGCACCAAGGAGGTTGTAGATAAGAGTCTAGAGTGGATGTTACTGTCGGCCTCGCATACAAGAATCAACGGATAGTTGGTCCTCACGGTTGTGCACGGAAGTATGAAGCAAGGAGGAGCAGGGGTTACCGAATCTGTGTGCTAAGAGGGGCGACCCGTCACCAGTTACATCGCCCGTTCGGCGAGAAGCAAGAGGGCTGTGCTGTGTGGGAATCTGCGCTCGACAAGTTATGAGAACAGCACCTGACCACTACAGTACGATGACACCGACAGTGTGGCTTAGTCATGACCAGTTCGTTGTCCTAGATAAATGACAGGTCAGCGAGGAGCAGAAGGAGGGGCCCACTTACGGCACTTGCGTCTGTTGTCCGGCCCTTAATATCAATCTCCGAACTCCCTCATTTCCTTCGTTTGGTCAAGTTCCTCGTGGATTTTGATCCAATCCTCAAGCTCGCATGCGACAGTTTCTGACTCCTACACTCGCAGTCAAGAAGTACATGTGTTTGACTATTTGATTGTCAGTTATTGTCGGTCATACGAGAATCCGAAGCAAGCGCGTTCTCCTACCTCTAGAACAGAACCGAGGAATGACACCGTGTTAGTCTTATGTAGGCCCTGGCTCATCCATTTTTGCGTTGAGTGCCCCACTGCAGACATTTCCAATTTCTTGGTCCAAGCCCTCCTGTGTCGAGCATGTGTGAGAGGAATTCCAGAGTTGGTCTTGTTATCCCCACGCGCTTCTTTTTACAGCAAGGTTGGACGTTGAACAGCTTCACGGGGTTCACGTAGAGGCCGTTGTTGGCAATAGGCAAGAGCATTGACCCATTATCTGATTACAAGATAATATTTGTGATCACGATTTCTACCAACAGTGCCCCGTGCACATCGTCCAACCTATTCTCCCTCTGTTTCCTGAGCGCGACATATATTGAATATTGGATTATACGGTAAGAGGGCTAATCACCACCGCTTGCAGCGCGGGACAGAGAGTCGACGGGATAGAACGTGGAATACGTACTTCATAACAAGAGTACAAGCAGCAACAGGGCACTGTAGCTACCGCTATTTAACCTATTCTTGGTTTCATGGAGCGGGCTGTAAAAAGATTGCGTGATTTCTGTTGCATAGATGTACTACTGTGACCTGGAAGTCCAGGGAGTTCGCGGCATCCATGATGCCGTAGGTACTATGGATGCCGTACCCAAACAGACCTCACACATCACAGACCCAGCTCATTTGAATTCCAGCCTGGTATCTGATGCCTACAATAAATATTATATCTGTTGATTACAATCGCGTAACGTATATACACCCCATTGAAGAAACGCAAACCCAAGAGAGTGTAAGTTAACTAATTCACAAGAGGCCGCCCCAAGAACGAACCATGAATAACGCTGCTCCCTTGACCAATCCCATGCATGACACATTACCAGAGGGTGAGCATCACAACTGCTGCAGCAAAGAATAGGCCGAGAGCGGATCCCGCCACGGAGTGGGCCGCCGTGGCACCGTTCTCCCCACTTGAAGTCGATTGACCGGTGCCGCTCGCGGATCCACTACTAGAGCGGACACTTGCAGGCAGCACACTTGCAGCCGCCATGGGCTGCGGGCCGATTTGGCCATTCCCAACTCTGACATACGTCCCGTTGCTAGGAATACCGTTGATCGTCACAAACAGAAAAGCCGGTCCAGGCTGGAATATACTCGGGGATGGAGGAAGCTGCGCCGTGTGTAAGATGATCGTCCCATCGTCTTGTACGGTGAACGTATTGTTCAGCTGCATGATCCGCTGGCCCATATTCATGGCGTGCGTCGTGAAGCCTTGACGTATAAGCCACACTGTTGTATTGTCCGCTGCGTCATTTCCACTACCTGAGTAGGAAGAGGAGGGGATTGTAATGTCAAAGGGATTGCCACCATAAGACAAAGTCTTCGGAACATTTTGAGGAACAGGGCGTGTCTTGGCGGCAAAGTAGGGGGGATAGAAGTACTCGGCGGTGTAGGTGGTGGGGTATATTGTGGTCAGATTCACGTCGATATTTGGATTGGAGCCGGCGACCATAACAGAACCATCCGGAAGTAACACGGCGGATGAGTGATACAGGCGAGGAATGTTCGAAGAATTTAAACCAGCAGTCGACCAGCGGCTACCAGCAGGTGCGTTCGGGTTATAGATCGCGGGCTGGCCGACAGGGCCCGTGGCGAGTGATTCGCCAAATGGCATAGCCTCAAAGGTTGTGGTCGTCCCCGTTCGTTTTCCATAACCTGCAGTGCCGTATTGAGCACCGTTAATGACCAGTAGTGTGCCATCAGGAAGTGCAATGAATTGGCCCATTGTGCGACCGATCGGAAGGCTATCGTCTTGCACATAAGCAGGTGCTGATCCGTCCGTAGGTTCGGGAGTGATGCGATGACAGTCGGAAGAAGCAGGGATAGTCCAAGTGTCAGCATTTGGATAACTATAATTGCCCCATGCTTCGTCGGGCATGGACTGGCCGCCACAGAAAACGATCGTTGGAGTGTAGTTATTAGCTGGTGTTAGCGGTAGCATCATGTTTGCTCCTGAGCCAGGGTACACTCGAACAATCTGCCCCGGCATATCAGGCAACGGGGTCTCGGTGTTAGTATTGTAATCCCAAAGGACTGTTAATAGTCAGTAAGTGGGATCGAGAGAGCGCGCAAATATACTCAACTGGTCGAGTAATTGGCCTGAACGAACATCTTGCCGGATGGCATAAGGTATGTTAAGGCGTAGGAGTTGAGACCACTTGTTTTGACCATGAAATTCATGACCTGAGGAGCTTGGGGTCCTGGAGGGAAAAACTCATACGTTGGCTCAGCCGCGCCACCTTCGTATGCAGGATCGGTGTTCGGAGTGTTGCGGTTGATGTAACCCCCACCAGTGAAACCCCCGATCAATACGACTGTTCCATTAGCCAGGGCTTCTGCGGCTGGATACCATCGACGCTTGGCCATCATGAGACTATTTGGGGCATCGAACCAAGAACATGGAGGCGACGAGAGGTCCCCATCACATGGTGTAATCATGCGGATAGCACGCGTTCCATCGAAATCGTCGTACGTGGGGTCAAACGTGGCGTTCGAGTTAGGTGCAGAGTTATCACCGCCAGGTCCGACAGCAGTATTCCCCCCAAAAACAGCGAAGGATGCATTGGGAAGATGCATACCAGCAGCACAGAAAGCATTGGTCTGAACATCTACCGGTGTCGCTGTTCGCGAGGCGATGTCCCTGTGCCACAATTTAGGCCGGGATACACAAGAACAGAGTATTCCTCACCAGACTGAAGCGTAAAGGGAATGTCCATTGATTTGTTGAGCGTTCCCCTCCACTTTATCGATAATGTACACCTTGTCGGCGCTGCCTACAAACATCTAGAATGAATCAGTTACGGATGTACGGGAGCGCTGTAAGTCAATGGCATACCATCATGGCGCTAACAAGGGTGTCACCGGCGACAACGAAAGAGCCAGGTTCCTGACCAAATACTGAAGGCACTGACATGCCAAGAATGACGAGTAAAGGAAGGTGCATGATGATACGACTGACGCGCCTGAAAAGGCGGAGGGAGAAATGAGAGCGCAACTAAAGGAGAGGAAAAGTAAGGAGTGGTAGAGCGTGGATAGGCTCGAGATGGTCTGAAATAGAGGAAGGGTGGTAAACTACGCAGGCCTTTGAGGAAAAAATCGCACCGCGGGGCGCGGGTCACAATGCCAAGAGTCTTCGGGGCGCTGAGCGCCAGGAACTAGAATGGGCGACGCGCCGAATCAAAGTGACCATGTGATCGAGCCGTAAGGGAACTGCGGCCCGTAAATGAGGTTTGTGTACCAAACGCCTGTCTGTCGGCATGAGTTCTGTGCATCTAGCACACAAACTTCATCCAATCCTAATGGTGTCCAAATGCTTCTTGACTGAGGCGGCCAAGGAGCGGCCATCAGCCTTCCCTGCATGTTCGGGCACACACGGCTTCTTCCGAGGGTGGACTTGACCCTGCCTAGAGTGACGCCATGTACCCCGCGCACACTGCACCCGCCCGGCTGCTGTAGTGCCATTCCTCAAAGCGCTCAACCTCAGAGGAAGCGCTTACACAAAACAGGCAGTGGGCCCCTTAGGACTCCCCTACCGTGGCTGTCCAGGTAGTTAGGGGGAGAGATTGAGGCCGCCGGTCCTTCAACTGTGGGAATGGGCGTCATGGAGACAGGTCCAAAAAGCGTGGGTACAGCGCACAACGCTCACCTTTGGGAAAGCAGTGCCAGGGTGCCGTGCAGACAACTAAGGAAGTGTCGAAATGAGCATAACGGATTGATCAAATATCACCATCCACGTCAGACAAGGCGTACGTACTTTCTGATGAGCGCAACAGAAATTTCCCAGATACACGCAGAGACAAACATATAGAACCGTTTGAACTGTCAGACACGACACATGGTATCTGCGACGCGAGCAATGGATGTTCCGTATCTGAGGGCATAAGTCTGTGGGGGGAGTGATGCCAGGAAAAAGCGCATGAGCCGCGGCTCTCAGTGACTTTAGAACGTGTTCACATGATTAGAACCGCCTCGCCAGTGTAGGAGAGTAGCGCTAAAATGTGCAGATTATGAAACCGTTGGGGTTGTTCGTGGGTCTTGGCATGTCGCAGCCGTGAACGTGAATGAATATGTGTTCGGTAAGTTCCTGCTGCGGCGCTGCCCGCCGCACAGGTCCCGCTGGCTCCATTATGTAAGACACAGAATAAATTCGATTTTACATAAATGACTTGTTACGTGACCTCAAACTGACTCGGAACCTGTCCCGCAGGGAGAACTGTGGTTGATATGTTCCTTGTTCGATTGTACACTTTTGACGGTGTACAGTGTTGACTTGATTCTTCTGACACTACGTCAACTTCCACTTCCACTCCTGCCCCTTGTGTCTCCTGCGTCGTGGCAAGCTTTGGTTCTGATGCCTCTTCATCTCCCTGTTCCATCCTGGCATCGACCAACTTCTGTCGAAGTCTGTCCTCTTGGCGTTCTATGAGTATCTTTCTTTGTCGGATAGCCTGTAGCCCCTGTCTGACTGTTTCTAGGCGGCTGCAAAGGTCTTTTTCTCTCGCTTGAAGTGTCTCTTCCAAGATTTCAACCTTTTGCTTTGTCCCGCGAATTTCCGTCTCCAGTTTCATCAGCTTGTTGTACCTTCCTTCTGGTTGGGATTGAGCCAGTTTCATGTCCTGAGGGGTTTTAACGGGGTCATCTGCTTCATCCCTTGCGGGCTCCTCATGTACATCCATCTGCTCAATCTCCGCCCCATATTGGTCTTGATCCTCGAAGGTCTCCTCTGCAACCGTCATCATTTCGCCAACAGTTTCTCTGATTCTTCCTGCATCCACGGCTGACGGTGTGATCTTGCGAGGTCTCTCCTCTTCCCGTCCTGTTTTCTCCTCAATCATCTCACGGTTCTCGTGCGTTGCCACCTTTGTATGCTGCACTGCGCCGTCGCTCCTCCATTCCGCAACGTCGGCCTGGTCTCCACCAGTCCCAGAGCGCGCCGTTACTACTGGAGACAGGAAATCCTTCTCTGGTTCCGCGCCCTCGCGTTTGGTCCCTTCCACTTCCTTGCGGTCCACCCCGGCGTCTCGCGGTATAGGGCGATGCGAGGACCCGACTATCTGGGTACGACCCATAGCATACGCAAGGGTGCGTGAGATAGGGGTTTCGGCTGCTGCACGAGTTTGGAGGTGCCAAAGATCACTTTGAGAAGCGAAAGTGGTTTCGCTGGTGACATCGGGTAGATTTCTGCGCCCTTGCTGTAGGTTGATTGTGTCTTCATCATTTATCACTGTAGAAGGGTCGATCGATGTCCGTCGTCTGTTTGATGGGCTGCTTTTTTGGGATACAAGGGGAATCAAATGGAGAGGCAGTGCTGCCGCAGGAGGGGTGTTGGGCTGCGGCGGAAGAGGCAGTTGACGCGGTTCGGGGTCCTCCCCTTGTTCTCCTCCCATGTTGCCAGGAATTGTATCTTCTCCTTCCTCATTCGAGTCTGATCTGTCGGAGGCAATGTCCATGCCATGTTCTTTTTTTGTCTGCTTCTCTTCATCGGGAGAAAGGGAGTGAGAATCGGATGTGGGAAGAGCCGATGATCTATCTCCAAGTGCATATATACGTGATTGAGGATCTAACGCTCCTTGCGCCAATGCCTGGATGGCGGCGATTCTCTCCTCGTACTCGATCAAGGCCTGATCGCGATTGTCCTCTGAAGATTGGGCGCTCATCAGGACGTCTCGTATTGTTTGGGCGCTCTTGGCCATATCTCGAAGACTCTGCTCGACATGCTTGCGTAGTAGGTTTGCCTTTTGTCGCTCATCGGATCCAGCCTCTGGAGAAGCGCCTGGGCCTTCGAGAGGTAGATGTGATGGTCGTATCTCTTGTTCTTGTGACATCGATTTGGTCAAAGACGTCTAAGGGGACACCGAATGGAGAAATCAAGCTGTGCACTGAACCGATCATCACGCAACTGATGTCAGTGAAGGGACGACAGTTCTCACACCTTAACGTAGCTCTTACGATGCGACCTTGTCCTGCGGGGCGATGGTACGAAATGAGGTCCTTGAGTGGCTTTACCGGATCTTGCTTATGGGTGATTAGGCGCCCGAGCCAACACATAGCGAACGTGAATCACAAAGAGTGACTACTATAGTACAACTGATAATCAAAACGCGGAACCCTTCACAATGTACTCTTCTACTCTACACATTTCATTTGGGACACATTTGGAAATCTCGATTGCAATTGGAGCACTTTTTCTGAATCCGTGACGCTTGATGTCATCAAGCTGATCAAGCCAGCCCGCAAAAGGGGTCCACTGAGGCCAATGTCGTCATCCCAAGGAGCACCTCTCCACCAACTCCTACGACAACGACAACACAACAACAGACGCGCAAGAAAACATGGCCTCCACCGCATCGTCTGGCTCAGATGTCTTGCTGTATTTTCTGGCAATGTAAGTCTTTTGCCTTGTCCGTTTGTTGATTGCTCTGAGTGCGAACCTCGACGCACAGATTCGTCCCGCCCGTGCCCGTATTTATCAGTGAGTCTTTCATACAAGAAGGCGTTGCGCGAGTCTAGCGTATGAGTGATCGTCTCACGTCGTTATCAGAACGCGGCTGCCATGCAGGTAAGACAAAGCGATTCATATAAACTACATACTATCCCTGACTGGGACTCGGGACAGAACTCTGGATAAATATTGCCTTGTGGATTCTCGGGTGGATTCCTGGTGTCATCCACGCATGGTATAGTATCCTTCTCTTCGGGCTATATCTCACGATTCGCACTTACATGGTTCAGGTGGATCATTGCTAAGAGCGAACGCCCCGTTCCCGTGGTTGTCCCTGTGGCCGTCCCCGTGGCATGAGTAGCCCTATCCATCCTCGACACCCTCCTTTGTACATCCCAATTCACGTTTTCTCTGTCGTACGAGTCCCGACGCTATATGTTGTACACCAATCGGTCTTGTTACTTCTTCGTTTCGCTTCAAAGCTATCGCAGCACCAGATATAATCGTTGTCGAGCCTTGATAGCGTTCTTCAGCTGGAAAACCAGCCCATTTCATGACTGAAGTGCAGCTTACCAGTAAACGAAACCCACAAACCCAATTTGAGGCCACGTTCTCTTTGCTCCATGACACCTATTCGACGTCTTCGCGTAGCAAGCTGCCTCCCCGTCCAACGATGCGAGAAGTCACATGTCGAGGTTGCGGCTGCTCTGCAGGATCTTCCACGACATGTTTCTCAATCACGAAGGGGTGCATATTGACGGCAAGCAATTTGAACGAGCCCTCGTATTCGGGGTAAAGGTACAGGTCGGATATCGCACTAGGTGACGCCACATCCGCATCTTGCGCCGAGCCAAATGCAGGTCCTGAGAGTCCGGTGACCAGTTCGCTGTTCTGCAAAGGTGCATTGACGTGGAAAAATCTGGCCTTGACGCCTTCGTTTATAGAAGCCGGGGAAATTCTCCCGGGTTTTTTGCTAGTAGGGAATTAAATCAGCACCAAAAAAAGCGGCGCACCCGACTATTAAAAGGCCGTACGCATCTGTGATGACACTGAATGGAAGGCCATCATTGATGATATTTGCCAAGGCTGCTATACGCTCGCGGGTGGTAACCAAGTCGAAAGATGACGATATATTAAACTCTCCACGAATATAGCGATTGGGCGCAAAGATGTGTTTCTTTTCGTCGAGAATACCCTGTACGGGACCAATGACCATGGCGATCGCTATCTGAACGAAGAAACGGAGACGCACTGTATCCAGCTCTATAGGAGCACCTGTTGAGGACAATGTCGTCTGGGTAAATGATGGGTCTTTATTGACCACGTGTCGGGGTTGTTGGGATGGCTCGGCTCGGTCGGCCATGTCGGCTTCAGAACGAAGTCCAGGCAACCAGACCATGATGTTCCGTGTGACGTCGTCTCGCGCGCCACGATGGGGCATCTCCTGTGCTGCCTGTACACCCGCCACATAGTGCATGTTAGACGCAACGACGATACGCGCAGGGTAAAACGCGGCGCAAACTCACAAAGACCCCGATGCCATATTGACCCTGACCCCGGCGCAGCGCATCCATGGTCCTCGTGTCAGGCCGCAGCAGTGCCTCTCCCGACTCATTGAACATCTGGACCTGGACCTGGACCTCGGTGATGTATGGGGTAGGGCCTGCGGACTGAGCATCGTGCACGACGCCGGACGCGTGTCTGTCCTGCGACAGCAGGAGAAGCGTCTCGAGGGCGTCAGCTGGCAGCGTGAGCCAGGCGTGAGGTTGGAACGTTTCTGGATACCCGGGAACTGCCTGTGATTCGATGGGTGCCCACCGAACGTAGCTTTTAGCCTGCAGAGGGGGTGGGACGCGGCGTGTCTGGTGCCGTGTGACAGTGTGAGGTGAACACGACGATGAATCCTCGCCAAGTACAGGAGGAAAAATGCTCACCCACTGACTTTCATAGACCTCCACGAGATAGACGTATATGCACAGTCCGGCAAAAATGAGTGCGAGCGCGATGATGAGCGTCAGGGCGCGCTCGAGACGATGTATTCTCTGGGTTTGCATGGCTCGGAGGAGCTCCACGTGGATGAGATGATGCGGGGGCGCGCAGTGCCATCTTGGCCTTGTATTTCACGGCGGTCGGTCGCCGCCCCGTCGGGTGCATGAGGGACGACTTGAACCTAGGATACCGCACACTGATAAGAACAAAACAACGAGCGGATCTAATCACGTTCTCGGGTATTTTCACCTGCCAGTGGCTGGCGCTAGACGCTCATGTGACCATAATATTGTCGACGCCACTGGCGACAGTCTTAAGCCGCCGATGACAGGAACCCGCCCACGCCTGATCCCTGCACCAGGTCCTCAGTGCGCAGCACGGCCAGCTTCTTGGCCCTTGACAGAGGCGCAGTTCACTCAGTCATCACGACTCCTTAGCTAAACCCTTAAGGGCACTTCGTCCCACGGTTCCTAGGAAGCCGCATCGCATTCAAGTGCCACAAATACACACCCGTCGTACGATGTACTATTGACCAATCCGCGCAGGAAATCCTGTAAGAGTCACAGCAACAAATGAATTGCACATAGGCGCTTGCATGGAACCGTATGTATGCACAGCACCTAGGGCGCTACACGCGCCAGAAATTTGGTCACGCCACGGGTCAAGCAGAAAGTTTGCATTTTATGCTCTCCATATGTGGTTCCTTCCGTGGTCGTAGCTTCCCGAACCTACTCTCCCTATTCATGCGCCTTCTGTTCCTAGTCTCTCGATCCTCATCCTCGGTTCTCCAGAAGGCACAACTCATTCAGGATTCAGGCTGCTTCCGCCCAAATGC
>Ga0307510_10002206_pt1 | contig 21994 bp, 28 predicted proteins | sample 12_EM_MG_FD_207224 | JGI IMG/M metagenome (GOLD analysis project Ga0307510, IMG submission 207224) | Populus trichocarpa ectomycorrhiza microbial communities from riparian zone in the Pacific Northwest, United States - 12_EM | ecosystem: Host-associated > Plants > Roots > Unclassified | place...
TTTTCGTGAGCATGTTGAATTTTTGATCAGCGCCTCTCAAGATCACTCGGGAGATCGTGCGCTGGAGCGCTGGACATCGTGCGTCTGGGTAGTTTGCACACCCGTGCAAAACACGCAGTTTCAAAGCTGACGCCGGCGCCATTACTCACCCCTCAGTTTCAAGGTATCAGATAAACGTATCGATCGTGCGCCAAGTCTCCTTTACGTTGCTGCAGAGTTGATGCCAATCGCTTAAAGGTGGCAACGAGGTCGTGTCTGAACTACCCGAAGATCAAGAAGCCTCGTGTCTGGAAACGGTGCTCGACTTGTATCGTCCACAGGATGCTCCGGCACCGCGTGACAAGTTGATGAGCAGGCTACTTTCGTACGTGTACTGTTGATCGCCTGTTGTGTTGATCGTATCTTCAACCAACGTTGGGGTAATAGAGAGCCGAAATTGCAACCTATTTTGTCTCATTTACACGCGGCCCTCGCGTCTCGTGATTCAAATGAGGCGATTTCGGAAGATTTGTTTGACATGATAGGTTATGATGACATGGACATGATTGTCGAGATTCTCGACAGAAGGTCTTTTGTTGCAGCGGAGGTGCGACACCCACTTGAGGGCTTGTTAGGGGAGCGTCCTGTTGATATCTTGACAAGCTGGAAACAGCTCTGAAGCGACCTCGAGACGAAACACCGATCGGCGGACGGGATGCTGCTCTTGGTAAACTCACACCTCCACGTTTCTATATAGTCTCGGCGAATAAGTTTGCTTTTCTATATTAGACAGCGGAACCAGTCTTACGCATGTCGACGCGAAAAGACGGATTGAAGAGACCCTCAGGCACAACGCGGAACGACCACTGTTTGCGGGACCGGCGGTTTCGTAATTCCTCCCTTTTACCTTCACGCGACCTTACATCGTCCATCCTAGCAGGCATCTGCCCCAGAATTTCTGCCACACGTCTATAGTTCTGCAGTTGCTCAAGGAAATATACTCTCGGATTCGGGTAAAAGGTTTACTCTTCCAGTGGGGACCACTCAGCATGTTCGGGAAGTATGTGGATCAGGGTGCACCAGGATTGTTCACGTCCGATGCTAATCGGGGTACCAGTACTATGAAGAAGTCGTTGTGCCTCCTCCAAAGGCGATTCCTCCACGCATCACGGAAAGGCTCATTCCCGTGAACGAACTTGACGATCTGGCTAGGAAGTCATTCCCTGTACATTCGATCTCATTATGGCTCAGGTTCAAATTTGTTGAGAACAACGCGTAGGGTTATGCCTCATTAAACAGGATGCAATCCATCATCTATCCCACTGCCTATGGTTCGAATGAGAACGTGTTGGTGTGTGGTAATAATGGCTCTTTCTATATTGCTATCCGAGGATTACTAACACTTACTCCTCCAGCCCCCACTGGTGCAGTACGTGAATCGCCGTCCTGACAGAAGAAATCAACGTCTCATCCTCACTCTCATCGTTAGGGTAAAACAGATGTTGCTATGCTGACGATCCTCCGAGTGCTAGATCAGCATCGCTCTCGTTCCGAGTCTGAGCCACTTCCTGCTTCTATTCGAAAAGATGATTTCAAAATCATTTATGTGTAAATATCCAACGTCGCATACTAATAAGGTCAGGAATCTGATTGTTTTAAACGTTTCAGGGCTCCCATGAAGGCTTTAGCTTCTGAGATCGTGAGGAAGCTCGCCAAACGGCTCCGGTGGCTTTCCATCCGTGTCCGCGAGCTTACCGGTGATATGCAATTGACAAAAGCAGAGATAGCGGAGACGCAAATTATTGTGACAACGCCAGAGAAGTGGGACGTCGTCACTAGAAAGCCGACCGGTGAAGGGGAGATTGCATCGGTAAGCATGTCCCTCTGGGTGAAGCACATGGTCTTGAAAGGGTTTTCCAACACAGAGACTAAAATTGTTAATCATCGACGAGGTCCACCTTCTGAACGAAGAACGCGGCGCCGTCATAGAGACAATCGTTGCCCGAACTTTGCGCCAGGTGCGTGTCTTTGAATGTTAAACGTGTTTCGCTGGTGATTTACCCTTGTCAGGTGGAATCGAGTCAATCTGTAATTCGTATCGTAGGGCTGAGTGCCACGCTTCCGAATTACATCGACGTTGCCGATTTTCTGAGGTTTGCTACGTTCTTGATCGGCATCGTGGCGCTCATTCTCGTGGCAGCGTCTCACGACAGACCGGGATGTTCTACTTTGATTCGTCATTTAGACCGGTCCCACTTGAACAACGTTTCATTGGAGTCAAGGGGAAGCCCGGAAGCGCGCAGGCGAAGATGAATTTAGATCTCGTGACTTTCGAGAAGGTTTCTGAGCTTGTTCAAGCAGGACATCAAGTCATGGTATTTGTCCATGCTAGGAAAGAAACAGTCAAGGCTGCTTTAGCTCTCCAAGAAGCGGCCATCAAAGAAGACATCATGACGGAGTTTAGCTGTCAAGACCACCCGAATTATAGTCACTTCCGCCATGAAATAAGCACTTCCAGAAACAAGGAGATGAAACAATTGTTCGATGATGGCTTTGGTATTCACCATGCTGGAATGCTGCGCGCCGATAGGAATATGATGGAAAAGATGTTCAGTGCGAAAGCCATCAAGGTAATGCTACCTGTTCTGAACACTTCATCCTCCTCTCAGTGCGTTCAGGTTCTATGTTGCACTGCGACGCTTGCATGGGGGGTCAATCTACCGGCTCACGCAGGTCAGCGCCCTTGATTGAACACGAAATAACGATCTTACATCAGTTGCGGAAATTTAGTCATTATTAAGGGCACCCAAGTGTACGATAACTCAAAAGGCACATTCGTGGATCTGTCTGTCCTAGATGTCCTACAGGTGTTCGGTCGTGCCGGGAGACCGGGCTTCGAGACCAGCGGTCAAGGTTTCATCTGTACTACTGGGGACAAACTACAACATTACTTAGATGCGGTCACTTCTCAGGTGGGGGAATCCCGCATCTTCTTTTACGTGTCCTTGTCTGACAACATGTGCAGAATCCTATCGAGTCGAAGTAAGTATCCTAACATTCGGCAAAACTATGGCTGATGTCCTCTTTTGGAGGTTCGACAAAGGCATGGTTAATGCGATGAATGCCGAGATCTCGCTCGGCACTGTTGCGACAGTACGCGACGCCGTTAGTTGGCTAAGGTACACGTATCTCTTTGTACGGATGCAAAAAAACCCCTTCATGCATGGTGGGTTTTCCCCTCCGAGGCGCCAATCATGACTCTCATAGTAGCGTGCAGGGTTATCCCATGATGAGTTGCGGGATGATCCGTCGCTGAATAACAAGCGACACCAACTAGTTCTCGACTCGGCAAGCAGACTTGTGGAGGCTCGCATGGTTGATCATGCAAAGGACGGCGGTTCCTTTACTATCACCGATCTTGGAAGAATTGCGGCAAAATACTACATCCATCACAAGTCGATCGAAATCTTCAACCGAGTCCTCGGGACGCACATGACTGAGGAAGGCGTCCTCTCCATGATCAGTCTCAGCACTGAGGCAAGTGACTTCGGCCAAACGTTACACGGCCGCATGAATAATCCTTAAAACGGTTGCAGTTTGATCAGATCCAGGTTCGGGATAACGAGACAAAAGAGCTTACTTCCCTACTTGATCAGGCTCCGTACGAGGTGGAAGTGAGTAAAAAGGGCCGAACGAATTCTCAAATTGACTCCCTCCTGTTCAGAACGCATTTGAAAACAGCTCGGGCAAAGTTCATATAAGTGGAGAAAGTTCTGGGAACAAATCAGGAAAAGCTCCCGATGAGCCGGAATTATTGTTCACCCGACAGGGCAAAGTAAACGTATTACTCCAGGGCTACATCTCTTGGATTCCTGTGGAAGACTTCGCTCTGATATCGGATATGCAATACGTCGCTCAGAACGCCGGACGCATTGTTCGTGCCCTTCTTGAAATAACTATCAGCAAGAAATGGGCTGGCACAACTGCTGTGTTGATGGCGATGAGCAAAGCTATCGAAAAACGCATCTGGCCCACTGATCACCCACTCAAGCAGTTCAACCTGAAACAGGATGTCTTGTATGGGCTAGAGCGATTCGGTTCTGATTACTCCGTCTCAGACCTGGCGCGCATGTCGCCAGTGGAACTAGGAAACTTAGCCCATCTCAACCCGATCCATGGACAAGCTATTCTTAAAGCCGCTAAAGAATTTCCTGCAATCAATGTCTCGTATTCTTTGCGCCCTCTCGGTGCCGATGTTCTCAGGATTGACACCCGTGTGCGTAGTTCCTTCTCATGGAGTCCAAAACACGGTCCTGTTGAACCATTCTGGCTCTGGGTTGAGGATCATGAAGAGGGAGTGATCCTACAAGTTTCCTACCTTCTTCTCCGACAATCGACAAACGTGCTGGACGTGGAGTTTCTAATTTCTATACCAGAAGGAGAGGTCCCACCCTTTGTGACCATACGCTACGTCTTTGAGAGATGGATGGGCGCTGAAGACGAAATCAATGTTCCTTTCGACGATCTGGTCATGCCTGCTCAGTCTGACAGTCATACCCCACGTCTCGATATCCCGTTTTTGTCGCTCTCTGTCTTACGGAATAACGTTCTCGGGGAGCTATTCGCCGCGAAACTACGGTTCCTAAACGCAATTCAAACGCAGGCTTTCTGGAGCACGGTAAATACGGCGAACAACGCCCTTGTCTGTGCGCCGAGTGGTTCTGGCAAGTCTACTTTGGGCCACATATTGGTGTGGTGAGGCCATCCTCATCTCGTCCGCCCTGGGGTTATTGAAAATTTGGACAGTGAGACGCTAGCTCGCATGGAGAAGCCCGGATATGTCCTGGTCATCGCACCACGACACAGTATCGTGATGGAGTGGATGTCGGATCTACGTGGAGTACTGTCGGTTATGGGTTTCTCCATGAGTTTTGTTAAGGGCTCGGGTGCGCTCGCACCTGCGAGGAGCAAGGAGATACGCCTGACCACCTCGGTGCATCTTCTGGCCGCGCTCTCCGAGGAAAAGGACCTGGCTCAGTCGTACCCAGGACTGCAGCTGGTAATCCTTGAGAACCTGGAACAATTGGACCCATATTATGAGCTTGCCATATCCTCGCTCCGCCGCGTCATCCAAACCCAGCCGACCCGCGTCGTGGGCTTCTCCGCGTCACTGAACGATGCAGCGGACCTAGCCACGTGGCTAGACGTGGCCCCGTCTGCATTCCACGGCTTTAGACCGAGCGATCGGGACCAGTCACTCAGAGTGGTCGCCCATACGTTCGCGATCCCGCATTCTGGTGCTTTGTTCAAGGCCATGGCTAGGCCCGCATCCGCCGCCATCCTTTCCGTCAGTCACGCTCCCGCAATCGTGTTCGTGCCATCCCGGACGCATTGCCATTCCGTCGCCCTGGACCTCATCGTCAATTGCACCCTCGAAACGGGGGCGGCGACCGGGTATCTCCCCTCTGACGTACCCTCGGCGTTCATCGAGCAGCACGTGCACAAGCTGCAAGACCGCGGCCTGTCCGATTTCGTTTCGAAGGGACTCGGCTTTTTCCATTCGGGCCTGCACAAGCAAGATCGCGCGACCGTTTTGGAGTTGTACGCCGAGGGCGTCGTCCGGGTGCTCGTTGTGGCCAGGGACGCGTGTTGGGCGCTCCCCGTCCGTGCTGCCGTGGTGGTGGTAATGGGAACGCAGTATTACGCCGTCCAGGAGGATGGCGCGGGGCGCCAGCTGCGCAATTATACCCTCGAGGACCTAGTCCACATGCAAGGGCGTGCCGTGCGCCACGGGGAGGTGGGCCACTTCCACCTGTTCTGTCAGGCGGAGGACAAAGACACCTACATGCGGTTCCTGGAGGGAGGGCTTCCGCTAGAGTCCCGGCTCCTGGACTCGGATCAGTTGCGGCGGTGGTACAAGTACCATCGCGACGGGGGGCACATCAGAAATAAGCAGGAGGGCGTCCAGGCGCTCTCCTGGACCTTCTTGGCGCGACGCGTCGCTTCTAATCCCACCTATTATGACAGCAAGGGAACTCGGGATGAATGCCTGTCAAGAATCGTGGATAAGTTGGAGGATTCGATTATACATCATAATCAGGATAGCTCATCTACTATTGAAATGAGCGCGGTTGCCGCTGGGTAGAGCTAGAGTTATATTCTATACGCATTACAACACACTTGAGATTTCAACCACTACACTGCCTTGTCTACTCAAGAAATGACGTTCTCTATCTGAATTTCTATGCCAAGTACTTTTTGAGCTTTTGCAGGCGCTCTACAGCAGCATTCAACGTGTCCAGATCTTTGCAGAATGCAAAGCGAATGTAGTTTTCTCCAAAGGACACATGTTCTTCGCAGTAGAACTTGAGTCGAATGATATGAGCCAGAACAATCTGGTTGGGGGACACAGATGCGTACCTCGCTCACTGGGATCGAAGAGACTCCGATTTCCATCGCAATGAACCAGCATGCCCTAGTCAGAGAGTCAGCGACACAATATCCCATCAGGCCAGACATGGGCGCTAAAAATATCACCGAAAATCGCGACCCCTTCCCAGCACACTTTCCGGAAAGGGATAGTCATCGGGGAATTTGACGCTGGATGAGTCCTGCAACGAAAGGATGAAAAGGGATAGTCACGACCGAAGCGCTTAGGACGGACCATCAAGACGAAGTAGGTCCCCTCTGGAAGTGAGTAGGATATTCCGAGTCTGTCGAACGCGCTGACAAAGAGGTCGCGTCTCTCCTGGTACTCCCTCAGTTGAGTTTCGAAGAATCGGTTCGCAGGTGCCTGCTCAAGTCCAGCGGCGGCAGCTTCCTGGAGAGGGGAATTCGTGCAGAACACGATCCGAGTGCTGGCTGCCAAAGTCGGGTTGATGATGGAGGGTGGCCCAATGAGCCAGCCCACTCTCCACCCAGTAGCGGCAAACGATTCTAAGGCGAAGATGAGAAGGAACTACCCAGAAGGTAGAAGGAAAACTCGCTTCCGGCAGAGCCAACAGTGACAGTGCGGTCCCACATCCCGGGGAGTGTCGCGATGCGAATGTGTTCCTTGTTGTCAAAGACCAAACAGTCATACTGGTAAAACGACGTTGAGGGGATGCATGTCATGGCCAAAAGATTCCGAGCGCACCACTTCGTCTGCCATGACGAGAAGATTGAACTCCACTGCGAGAGCGGCAATCTTCTCTAGCTCATCGCGGGTAAATACTTTCCCAACAGGGTTATGAGGTGTGTTAACGATAATCATTTTGGTGCGAGGGGTGATAGCGGCTCTGCAAGGACATGTTCGGCACAACACTTCAAAAAATAAGCGAGAGGCTGACCGTAGTTCTTCAAAATTGATGGTCCAGTCATTACTCGTTGGCTTTGGGATGTCATGCGAAGGGGGATGCAAGGGGACGTATACGGGCTTTCCGCCATTAAACGTGACAGATGGCAAATACTGATCAAAAAATGGTTCGAGCATAATAACTTCATCCCCATACTCCAGAAAAGCCGTGAAGACAGCATATTGCCCTGCGTGCCATGGGTATTAAGATTATGCTAAGGGTATGCTGAAATTTTTTTACCTTCATTAGCCCCGCTTGTGACAAGAATCTCAGTGTCAATGTTTAGGTCTCTGTTGAGCTGAGGGCCGTAAAACTGCTTGATTGCTTGGCGCAGACGGGGACGACCCCTGGGATGGGAGTAGTGGTTTGGTCCCACGGTATTGAGGGCTTCTTCTGCGGCAGCTGTGATCCATTTGGGGGGCCCAAAGTTCATATAGCCTTGACCGAGGTTTACGCAGTCTGATGGTAGGTTGGCCGCACTAACAACATGTCAAAAGATATGGGGCGAAAGACAGGAATTGAGATATACTTGAAGATTGACCACACATCTTGTGCTAGGGCACGTCCCTCACGGAGACGTGAGGAGAATGGTATCACGACGGGTTCGCGATTTACATCACGTTGCAGACCCTTCAAAACATCATTCTGAGCTTGAGACATCTGTGAGTAGAGAGCAGCGAGAGGCCGGTTGAGTGATCTCTTGGTTACCGCTGAGAGGGCAGTAAGCATGAACGTAACTTTACTTGGATCGTTGTCAGCGGTTCAAGTAAGTTGTTGCAATATTGCAGTGGTGTTGCCGCCACAGAATGAATCACTGATATTTGATTTGATATTGACGCTGACGCGGACGGAGCAATTATCCCATCACGTGCGCTTAATTTGTCAGCAGAGCGTCTTGAAAAGCCAGTCGCGCCCTGATTGGCCTCACTCTTCGAGTCGCCCCGTAACACTTTTATGAGAAAATAGGGCTAACTTCTACAAGCTTTTCTGTCTTCGCCGGTAGTAATGAGTGACACAGATGATAGACAACCCCTTGGAACAATCGAGGAGTACGTGTCCTATTTATCCCTTCTCAACCATGTGCTGATATCGTACATTCTGACGACGTGATGACACCTAGGACGGCGAGTACCAACTCGGATTCTTTCTCATATCCTGCAGAGGCACAGGAAGTAACCCAATCCCGCGATGAAAGCAACGAAGAGGAAGAGGAGTTTGTCTATCCTGGCGACGAGGATGATGTTGGAGCTTCAGACGCGCTTCCTGTGCAAATCTCCGAGACTATTACGTCTACTCCGTCTCCTTCCGAGAGCCAAGTAGCGGTTCCACTCCAATCGTCAGAGCTGACGGAGTATCCTTCATCAAATGAAGCCCTGCATGAGACATCGCCTTCTCGTCCCCCTCCAAATCCGAACCCCTCTTCTCCCACACAAGCTCAAGCATCACCTGCTCAGCTTGAAGCAATTTATGCTGCGGCCTCCTCTGGTGATTTACCTCTGCTGCAGCGAATCATACAGAATGCTCTGCACACTGGCAACGTCGAATCGTTTTCCCTTGTCAATGGCGCGTCTTCACGGACTGGATCAACAGCATTGCATGCTGCTGCTGGCAGAGGCTATCTCGATATTGTCAAATGGTGTAAGGCCAGTTACTCTCTCGTGCCACTTGATTCCTGACGGTGCACACATAGTGATCGAGGGTTGTGGGGCCATTCCTGATTTAGAGGATAGGGAAGGAGAGGTATAAGGCATCCTCGTTCACACTTGCTCTTTAGGGGTCACTAACTTCATTAGACCTCCTTACATAAAGCAGCTCTGCACGGTTGGTTGGAAATCGCCCAGTATTTGGTGGTCTCGAAGGGTGCGGATGTCCATGCACAAGATGCTGACGGTTGGACGGCCTTGCATAATGCATGCTCCAAGGTGTGTAGTTCGTTTCCTGCTTTGCACACCCCCACCTACCTTCAGAAAGGGCTATCTGGATGTTGTTCGATGGCTGTGTGAACAAGGCGGCGCGGTGGTGCCAGTCAATGGTGTGCCTGGCGTTGATACACGCAGCAAAGGCGGATGGACCCCTCTCAGTGAGTTCGGCTGGCTCATCATCGTCATAATACTGAGAGCCTTTAGTGAATGCCTCTTCCAAGGGTCACCTTCCAATTGTTCTTTACCTCCTGACGAAGCAGTCTGCGAACCCCCTCGTCCGAAACAATTGGGGTGAGACAGCCTACGATGCATCAGCTGCCGTTTTCGAAGTTTGGATTTGTGAAGTAAGGCAATTACGGTTGTTTACACTGGCCGTCTAATTTCTTGCAGGTCCTTTCGAGGTTTGAGGCAGAGCAATGGCGACACTCCATCATCCCGTATGACCCGTTGGCTGTGCATAGCACGATTCCCCTAATCCTGTATGAGAATCAACGGCTCGATATTCGGCTGAAGACCCTAGCTGTTTCCGGTGGCCGGCCGAGGTTTTCGCCATCTGGTTTGGGGAAAGGCGGACGTCGGCCGCCGTTTGAGTTAAAGCTGTTCAAGCCGGATGATGTGACGGGAAAGAAGCTCGTCCCTGCGTGGAGGAGCGCCGTGCTGCTTCCGTTAAGAGAGGAGCCGTTCAAGCTCCCTAAACCCGGCGTCAAGAATGTCCAGAGTGGTGTCGAGAGGAGCCATTTCTGGCTGTGAGTCACTCTTCAAGATCAATTTCTTCGAGTCACTAAAATTTGTTATCAGCTCTGACTGGACATTGGACGTGACGCTTCCGGAAGTCGATGCGGATACAGGATGGCAGTATGCCCAGTCGTTCGATGACCCTGATGAACAGTGGACACCTGAACCGCCTCCTCGGCTAGAGCGTTTGTTGGCTGGTGGCTCCGCGGTGGCAGCACTTAGCGCCTCTGGCGCTAGTAGTAGCTCGCGTTCTCATTCCGGTTCGATCTCTGCTCACTCTTGGGTACGAAGACGACGCTGGGTACGCGTAATGAAGCGGCGCTTAGACATTCCTCCCTTGCCGTTCCTTGGACCCGATGGCCGGTATTATCACTGGTTACAGGATGGCACGATGATGCCTTTCGAAGATACTGTCGGCCTCGAGGATCCAGAAGGTCAAGAACTCTCACCAGTTCCTAGTAACCCTCTTGCCTCGGCCCAGGACTATGTTGCCCGTGCCCGTTATCTTGCGGGTACGCAGATGGGGGATCTTGAACCCGTTGATCAGTTGAACTCTGCAGTTGAAGCCCGCAGAGCCATCGCAAAACTCGAGCGTGCCACGACAGAATTGAGACAGGGCATTCTGGGTACGCTTTAAAGTAATCATCTTTTCAATTCTGACTGAAGTGGCGTAGGCGATGATGACTCGGAACGTAAGACCCAAGCAGAGGTTCTATTAAATGCATATAGTCGAGAACTTGAGCGGCGACGGTTGGCAGCCGGCGCTCAGGGTTTGCTTCTTAGCACTGGAGGTACAAACCTCTCCAAACTAAGTAGTACTACACTAAGCGCTGGTCATGTACAGACGACGATCAAAGCGAGGAAGATGACGACGATGATGAAGAGTTTCATTATCAGGCTTCGTCACAGCAGAGTTCAATGCGTCCATCATCTGTGCAGTCGTTCTCGGGTGATCACCTTGGCAGGAGGCCCACACCCCGAACACCGACGGACCTTACACCCCATCTGTCACAAGCTCCCGATTTCAGAGTCCCTACCCACGAAGCCCCACAAAAGGTAGTTGCACCAAAATATACTCCCCCTACCCCACATGAGATGCGTGCACGTTGGGAAAGAGATCACCACGTTCAAAACTGCCGCAATTGTCAGCGTCGCTTCAGTTTCTTGCTCCGTCGGGTACGTCTAACACTTCTTTCTCTTCCTGCACAAGACTGACCGCGACTCATTGTGCCAGCATGTGAGTTGTGAACCATCCACTTTCGCCAAAACCTGACAAAGCCATAGCATTGCCGCCGGTGTGGGCGCATTTTCTGTGACCGTTGCTCATCGAACAGGGTTCCCCTCGACCCATCCGAGATCGTTCAGGATCCCACCTCCCCCGATTCCTCTGCGTCGACATCCTCCCAACGAGTCTGTCATTCATGCTACGATGCTGTGAGTGTACCCGCTTCCAACCGATTCCGTGACAGTAGAGTGGCGTCGATGGAGAGGATCTTCGTCGATCAGGCGAGGCTTTCAGTCCCCAATCTGACGAGAGAGACCAGCTCGCAGTTGAGCGATCTCGCGGAGTAAGCACGTCCACGCTTAACCAAGTGACTAGATCCCCTTACATACCACAATTCCAGATGCCCTGTCTGTAGTCAGAACCTGGCTGAACTTGGCCCAGCTGCGGAACAGGAGGCGCACGTTAGGATCTGCTTGGATGGCGGCAAGGGACAGCCCCCGCAGACCGCCAAGTATTTGGTATACCAACTTCCTGGGGAGAGTACCCTTATTGGCATTGAATGTGAGAAAGCACGATTGCTTGTGGGTTAGGCTTACTCACATCTCTTAATTCCAGGCGTCATTTGTCTCGAGGAGTTTGCGGAAGGCTCTGTTGTTGCGCGTCTAAGCTGCCTTTGTAGTTTTCACAACGGCAAGCTCCAATTTCAGTTCCTGTGTTGGTGGTTTTCTGATCTATGCCGCAGCATGTTTGTCCTCCTGGCTTCAACGCGGAAAATCCTGCCCAGTTCACGCGCGGGATCCGTGATTTATTTAGGGCTCCCTTGGGTGCACGCTATTTGTCACGTAATATCATGGTTTGACGCTTGCGATGATCAACTTACGTATCCCACATGCCTAGTACACCATTTGGCTAGTCTGCTTGCAATATGATCGCTTTTCATGATACAAAGCTACGTCGAGAAATAATACAGAAATCTACAACACTGGTTCTCCTCTTAATCCTCGTCTCGAGGTTCATAAAACGTGTTGTAGTAAATCCTGCTGGTATCAACGCGGATTAAATCCGAAAGGTCCTCATCATCAGGTTCAATAATGTCCTGACCCTTTCGCCCGTCATCTTGGTCATCGTCAAACCACGTTGATGGATCTTCATCCTCCGATTCATCATCTACCTCATCTTCGAGGTCGGATTCTGAAGGTTTGTAATTCCTAAACGGAGTAGACATCAGAACAAGTAGAATTTTTCGGGGAGAGTGGCACGGTCAACGCACATGAATGCCCAGATGCGTGCTTCTTGTTCCTCCCGGGTCAATGCGTGGCCCTTCACGGACAGGAGCCCTTGTTTCTGCCGCCTCTCTAGCAAGCGTTGTTTCCTCTCAAGATCCGCGGCATGTGCCTGCTGCTCAAGTTCTACGGCTTCTTCAAGTGATAATGCTGGCACCTTGTCGCCATTTTGTTGGCGGAAGGCGCTGCCCTGAACAAAAAGGAAGAGAAATCAGTTTTTGAAAAAGAAACAAATCAAGAGACATGTGGGGAGTAAAGTAGAGCGAACAAATGACGACATAAATATTGGAGGGGGAGGATGGGGGTGAAATGCGACACGCACGAACTTTTCGAGCGCTCGTAATTTAGCCTCGATTGGACGGGGTGGAGGCGCCTCGTCGATGCGCATCTGTTCGTCCTCATTGATATGGGTGAGTTCGAGGCCAACCTGGATGTCTTTCATTCCTTCGAGTTCATGCAACTGCGCTTCGATCTTGGCCTGCTCGGCCATTATGCGCGGAACATACGTCGACGTAGAGGGCGCCCTGAGAGACGGAGAACAAAAGAAAAAAAAAACGGCGTATATGCGTCAGATGTGGATGGACGGACACGGACAGAAACGGAGAGAATTGACGGACGGTGTAGCGAGAATCTTAGTGTTTCTGTCATAGAGGTCTCTGAGTTCCCGGACGGACAACTCTTCGATGGGAGGTGCTTTGGGCTTCGGCGGTACTCTGAAGCCAGGTATGGGAGCGATCTTTCTGGATCGCATTGGGGAGGGGGGGTTACTTAGAGGATATGCAGCCTGCATGTGTGTAGAAATGTAGATGTGGCGTGCGGGAGACGGTATGAACGCGGCGGGGTAATGAATTGACTATAAGTCGATGAATTATAGTTCCTGTTTTATAGACGACGACCAGTCGGCGGACCGGCGGTCGTCTGCCGCACAAACGTGTGCAGCGCTTTGCTTTACAACAATTCCTGACTCGTTACACACTATCACTAGGCTAGACAACAGTACAATGCTACGAATACACCAGTCATTCACGACCACACCATTTATTCACATAAACATGTCACCCTACAAACGGTCGGCGTCATAAGTGAACAGCATTACGGGAGACAAAGGAACACACGTACCGCCCCTGGAGGCATAAATTCGTCATTGTCTGGGCCACGAAGGTTTCCCCCGCCAGGAAGACCCCCCCTTGGGCCTAGACCAGTACCTGGGAATGGCCCTATCCCTGGACCAACAGGGTCAAACCGAGCGCCTGGTGGCGCTCCCATCGGTGGCAAGTAACCATCACCGCCCCAAGGTCCGCGGTTTGGAGGGGAGGTCCCTCGCCCGCGACCAAAGATAGGGTGATTCGGACCAACAAACATTCCGTCACCACCAGAACCAGGAAACAGTGGCGGTGGGCCGAAACTACCCAGAGGATCGAGACCCAGCGGATCAAGATCGCGACGACCAATCTCGAGCGGATTCCTAGATGGAATATGAGAGGGCTCGCCGAAGGGACGCTCAGGGGCATAAGGAGGCGAGAAGGGCTGTGGACGGGCAGGATTGTTAGCTGGGGAGTCTCGTCTGGCAGAATGTGAGGACTGGGGAGGATCAGAGCCCTCTGAGTAGCCTTCCTTGTACAAGCCAGGCATGATTTGCTGAATTATCTTCAGCTTAAGCTGGTCGGTAAAGTCGGCAACACGGTTAGATGAAATAAAGCCGTGGATGAGAGGAGGGGGATTATCAGCTTGCGCATCAAACGGGAAAAAAGACGGAGAGGTGAAATCGTTTGTGGAAACATCCAAAGAAGCCGTTTTATCGCCCTAATCCCATCTGTATCAGCTCTCTGACGACGGCGAAAAGTAAAGATGGACACGTACCCCGACCGCGATGGCGTTGATCAGCGTACGGCTACCGAGCTTGACAGCTTTTAGAATAAACTCAAGGCTGCTCTGTTCGTGACGATATCTGAGAGTGTAATTCCCAGGTCCATTTGCGTTCCAGGCTTCTGGAAGTACGCCATTTGCAGTGGTACTCGGTAGAGATGAATCGTCGACGGCGATCAGTCTGAAGGAAAGGGCATTGAAGGCAGAGTGAATTAGAGCAACGATGGCGTCTTGTTGGGAATCAAGTTGTTTTTGTCTTGACGGCAACAGGTCAAGAAGTGGTGAGATCAACGCCGAAGGGTCCAATAAGTCTGGAGCCATGGCTCAAGACCTTGTGCGAGTCGGGCGATGATGAGGAAGGAGATTGGCTACGCGACGAGCGACGACGTAATATTACATAAGCGATGCGTGGCAATCCTGGGAATGCTTTTCGTGGTTTTGGAACTTCTTCACCTTCATCATTGACCCTCGACCCCGCATTTATCTAGCGCTTCGACCCGTCTTCAATCTTCAACCATGCCCCGCAGGGACAGGTCGTATTCTCCAGACTCTCCAAACAAGAGGGTGAGACCTTCACATCGCTCTCGGTCTCCGTCGCCGACCAGGCGTAACTCCCAAAGGCCTACCAGCTCAAGGTATACCGACGACAGGGATCGCGACCGTTACAGGGACCGCGACCGCGACCGGGATAGGGATCGTTATCGAGATAACAGGGGTCGCGACTCGAGAGATGACAGAAGGGACGAGAGAAGAGACGACCGACGCGATGACAGAAGAGATGATAGGCGCGATGATAGACGTAGGGACGATCGGAGGCGTTCACGTTCTCGCGACCGACGAGACCCCAAACCCTCACCTGCCAGGGATACCCCCGAAAAGACAGAGTCGACCCCCCCTGTCGAAGATGAAAAGCTCAAGGCAAAGAGGGCAAAACTGGAAGCATGGAAAAAAGAGAGGGAAGCCAAAAAAGCCTTGGGTGAAGCCAAGGCCAAAGCTATGGCACTTGCTGGAAAGTCTGCTCTCCCAAGTGAGTAGGTTGTTCTCCACGGCAGAGTATTGTGATTTCATCACTTGATCCGTACCTTTACAGCACCGTCAACCACAGGCACCGCGAAGCTAGCTGGCTCTTTGAATCGCTCCGCTTTCGGGGGTTTGGGTCTGAAGGGCCTACCCGTTAAGCCCGATTTACTCAAGGGTAGCAAAGCGGCGCCTTCTATGGACGATTCAGTCGAAACGAAGCGTCAGCTTGAGATGCTTGGTGAATTGCCCGCCGTCGATATGACCATGGCCGACGGAGAGGGCACCATTGGCGACCTCGAAGTTGACGATGATGACGAAGACGCGAACCGCATTGATGCGGAGTCCAAGGCCAAAGCTCGTGCCAAGGCAGAAAACTCCATGGCCGTGGATGACGACGACGACGCAGACCCATTGGACGCCTTTATGGCTGGTGTCAAGAGTGAGGTAAAGAAAGTAAACGCGGAAGATCTCAAGAAGATGGTAGGCTCTGGTCGTTTGCCTGAACACGGGGATGACAGGATGAACGAAGCCGGTGCAGATGATGACGGAGATGTTGAAGTGGAAGACGAGTTGGACGCGACTGATCTCAACCCTGAAGATATCCTCGCCCTTGCAGCGAAAAAGGCCAGAAAGAAGGATCTGGCTGCCGTGGATCACAACAAAATCAAGTATGAGCCATTCCGGAAGGAATTTTATATTCCACCTCCAGAAGTCGCAGCTATGACCGATGAGGAGGCAGAATTACTGCGACTTGAGCTCGATAGTATCAAAATTCGTGGCGTTGATTGTCCGCGACCAGTGACTAAATGGAGTCATTTTGGCCTCCACGCTAGCGTGTACGTGGTTTTTTTTCGTCGTTTGTCTTGCTATTCCATCCATATTGATCATTTCTTCAGCTTGGATGTGATCAAGCGACTGAACTACACGGCTCCAACGTCAATCCAAGCCCAAGCGATTCCTGCCATTATGTCTGGCCGCGATGTCATAGGTGTAGCCAAGACAGGCTCTGGAAAGACCGTCGCGTTCCTTCTTCCTGTCTTTCGTCACATCAAGGACCAGCGCCCACTCGAGCAGATGGAAGGTCCAATGGCAATCATCATGACACCAACTCGTGAGTTAGCTGTGCAAATCTACAGGGATTGCAAGCCTTTCCTAAGGGTGTTAAATCTCCGGGTAAGTGTATTGTTATGTTACCATCTCATAACGTTATTGATGTCCACTGCCATCAGGCTGTCTGCGCATATGGAGGTTCACCAATCAAAGACCAAATTGCCGACATGAAGAAAGGCGCCGAGATTATTGTCTGCACACCAGGCCGCATGATCGACTTGCTCACTGCAAACTCTGGTCGCGTCACGAACCTTAAGCGTGTAACATACCTTGTCTTGGACGAAGCAGATCGTATGTTCGACATGGGCTTTGAGCCGCAAGTTATGAAGATCGTCAACAACATCCGACCCGACCGTCAGACACTTCTTTTCTCCGCGACGTTCCCGAAACAAATGGATTCGCTGGCAAGGAAGATTTTGAAAAAGCCCCTCGAGATCACTGTGGGCGGCAGGTCTGTCGTTGCTGCGGAGATAGACCAAATTGTGGAGGTTCGCGCGGAGGACACGAAGTTTAACCGCCTGCTCGAAATCTTGGGCCAGATGTACAACGACGATCCGGAAGCGCGGACACTTATCTTTGTAGACCGCCAGGAGGCGGCAGACAATCTGCTACGCGAACTACTTCGCAAGAGTTATCTCGCAATGTCCTTGCATGGCGGGAAGGACCAGGTCGACCGAGATACCACCATTTCCGACTTCAAAAGTGGGGTTGTCCCCGTCGTCATCGCCACCTCAGTCGCCGCTAGAGGGCTGGATGTAAAACAACTTAAGCTGGTCATCAATTACGATGCGCCGAATCATATGGAAGATTATGTCCATCGTGCTGGCCGAACTGGACGGGCTGGGAACAAAGGCACATGTATCACGTTCATTACCCCAGAGCAGGACAGGTACTCAGTTGACATTTTCCGTGCTCTCAAGGCAAGCAATGCGGCAGTGCCTACGGAGCTAGAAGAGCTCGCTAATGGTAAGTTTGACTCATATGTACGTGGAACATATCCTATTTACCCGACACTCCGCAGGTTTCCTCGAGAAAGTCAAAGCAGGCAAAGCTCAGGCCGCGAGTTCTGGCTTCGGAGGAAAAGGTCTGGACAAACTTGACAAAGAGCGTGACGCCCGAGAAAAGGCAGAGCGCAAGGCCTATGGCGAGCCAGAAGAAGAAAAGGCTGAGGTCTCTACGGAGAAGAAAGAGGGGGATGACATGACGTTTGGCAACTTCAAGGTCGAGATTAAACGTGGTCCAGCACCTGATACAAGCAAGGGTCTGCTTGGAGTTGCAGGCGCTGCCGCTGCTGCTCGACGTCTCGCACATGCGAAGGAGGAGGAGAAGATGCAGTCTTCTCTTCGCGCCGCAGAAGAAGCCGCAGCTCGAGCTGGCAAGGACAGTCCCGCTCACAAGCAGGCCCTCAGCGTCGTGGCAAAGCTCAACGCCCAACTGCGCGCATCGAAGCTTGCACTCCAAGCTCAGCTCCAGGCCGAGGACGTCAACCGGAAAGTCAACCCGGATGCTACCGATTTCCACGCCATTGTGCCAATCAACGATTATCCACAGAAGGCGAGGTGGAGAGTTACCAACAAAGAAACTATGGTCCAAGTAAGTCTGGGAGCTGGATGCCTTGGGGTGGTACGCTGAACACCCTCGTTTCTAGCTCATCGATATGACTGGCGCATCGGTGACAAACAAAGGTGAAGCATCACAATTGTATGCATCCGAGCTGGATAGTTGACAAGCTTCCCTCTAGGAATCTACTACGAGTCTGGAAAGGAGCCCCCACCAGACGCCCCTCCCAAACTCCACCTTCTCATCGAATCCAACGAGGAGTTCCGGGTACGCCGTTTGACCTGTCGTCACCGTTATGTGCTGAAATGACGATCACATAGGTGGAGAATGCCGTTCGAGAAATCAAGCGACTGCTTATCGAGGCTTCTACAGCCGCACTCCAAGCCGAGATGCGCAACCCTTCCGCACCATCCGGTCGTTACAGCGTCGTTTAAATCTCAATCGTTCTCGGACGTGTCTTCATTTGTACTTACACCATTTGTCGATTCGTTAATTTTATTTCCTCTCTAGAATGGATTGAAATCTCATTATCTCCACCTAACCGGGTGAGATGGTTGCATGGAGATAGATGTGTGACAGCTCTGACAGAGGGAATGAATGCGTTGTGGACACGTCCGAGTTCCACGCCCAAAATCCTGGAACGATAAACCACCGTTGCTCACACTTGACCCATCTTCGCGGGACCTATCTTCCTACGACCCATGAGAGCCAATATCCGAAGTTTACACTATCATCGGCGCGAACGCTTTATGCACGAGAAGTCAGATCTAGTCAGATGCAGAAGTTTCCGCTCCACGGGCTAACCTTTGGGAGCGTGGTCCCGGGTAGAAATGGGACTACAGGCACGATTTAGTCCCCGACCCGCCGACCTGAGTTTCCATTCTGTGGTTCTATCCCCTGTGGGAGTGAAAGTACCGCTTCGAAGTTAAGCACGTTTGACAAGTCCCAGAGCTGATTTATGAATGGTGATAACGCCACAAAAATGTAATTCTACAGGTACCCTTTCATGGCGGGAGGGTAAAAGTAAAAGTGATGTGGGCTCCGGGAGCTACGAGAAGGGTATGTCGAGCTTGATTTGGGAATGTACCTGCGACGTTTTTCCGATCAGCTCCTTTCGTGTCATGGCCTTTGGAGTAAGTACCTCCGGTAAACCTATCCAACCCCTCGCGATCTTAATTTACTGTAGTACGACCAAATTGCCTAATGTGGGGCGGCGCCGAGTTCCCGTTGTGGCATCTAACTAGCTTGGATATACTTGCAAGCTTGCGCAACCTGAACGGCATGACCCATGATGTCAGACGACGGTCCGGTTTCCCCAGTACTCACCACCCCGAGTCAATAACGAACGTACGTCGGCTGGACGATATACTGGGACAACGTATTCTGGGGTAGTGGTCCCACATGACTGGAACTCGGAACTCTCGTTCGGTTGACCCAACTCGGAGCTGAAATGCCGCGACCCATCGCACGCATGTGCCAGACCACGTTTTGGTCATTCTCCGCAGACTCGGTGAACTCTACGCTTGGTCCAGGAGCTATTCCCGTTTCCAAACAAGAATAAAGATATATCCGTCTGTTTAGGTTTTCCTAGGATGCTCCTCTCTCCACTCTGTGACTCATGGATATCGACAATCGTGCAACTCACCATGACTCCCCACCGCTGTCACCTATGGCCGCGAAATTCGGGCGCGATTTGGACGTGATGATGAAGAGTGTTTTTCATATCTCTCTTTTGCCGGTACCAGCAGAATGTCAAGAAAGCCGGATCACCCTCACGAAAGAGACCCAAGCTTCCGGAGATGTCGAACGTGACGAGGACTGGGAGTTCGACACAAGAAATCCACGCAACTGGCCTCCACAGAAAAAGTGGGCGGCAGTAAGCGTGGTGAGTTCTCCCTGCCCCTTCTACAATTGAGATGCTCAAACACGTGTCCTTGCGGCATGATAGGTCTCAGCTTATACCGTCGTCGCTGCTATTGTCAGCTCTATGATGGCACCTGCTTTGCCGCAAATCGCGACTCGGTTTCATATCGTCAACGATGCAGAAGTCGCTTTTATGCTATCTATATTTATGCTTTCCTATGCTCTGAGCCCGCTCCTTCTTGCGCCGTTATCTGAAATGTTTGGTAGATTCTGGGTGGGTTTCTCGTCTTACCGTCATTTTGCGGATGTTCTTATCCCTGGCTTTTCTAGATTCTCCACATCAACAACTTGTTGTTTATCTTCTTTAACCTGGGTTGTGCATTCGCTCCATCTAAAGCCACCCTCATCTGCTTCCGCTTTCTCTGTATGTTTAAAGAACGATTTCTATTGAACCGACTCTGAAATTAATGGAGGCGGTTTTGCGGGTGGTTCACCCAACTCCCTTGGTGGAGGTATTGTCGCAGACGTCTTTGCAGCCGAGGACCGCGCTGTGGCGATGGCTGTCTATACCTTCGGTCCCGTTTTTGGTGGGTCTAAATACTCCGAGGTTGCCTACATTACTCTGATATCCTGTCTCCTTGAGCACCTGCGATCGGTCCCGCAATCGGTGGATTTATGACCGAAACTATTGGGTGGAGATATCTCTTCATCCTCGTCTCTGGCCTTTCTGCACTTGCTCTTGTAGGCGGCATCCTTCTATATCGTGAGACGTATGCCCCTGTCATTCGCCGACGGATCATGCAAGAGACAAGGGCAGTTGGGCAAGCACCAGAAACCCAAACACATCTTCCTCAGGCTCGGGAAAATCGTGACAACCTAAATTACTTTCTCACCAACCTTCAAAGGCCGTTCATGCTGCTGGCCGGAAGCATCATCTGCTTCATCTTGAGTTCATATATGGCCCTGTGAGTCCTTTCTAGTCGTCTGTATGCGCACTACTGACTCAAGTAGCATGTATGGTCAGGCTTTTGCACTTTGATTTACTCACTTACCCCGGGCTGATTCTAATGTCTTATAGGCATTTACTACCTCATGTTCACCACGTTCCCAGGTAAGTCCGAGAATCTGTTCGCGTCAGGAAAATCTAATAAACTGCAGGTTTGTTTAATGACGTGTACCATTTCAATACTGGCGTCGCTGGCCTGGCATATCTTGGCGTAGGCTTAGGTTTCACGGTGGGGTCAGTGGTAGGAGGGCACTACGGAAACAAGATGTATCGACTCGTACGTTTCCTATTCTTTTCGAGTTTCGCCGGTTTAATGCACACCTGGGCACAGCTCGCCGCTCGCAACGGTGGTCAAGGAAAACCAGAGATGCGAGTTCCGGCAATCCTTGTTGGGTCACTGATCATCCCCATCGGGCTGTTGTACGTGTCTATGTTTAGCAGGGCCGAGTTCGGGCTAATGTTGACGTTGCACGCCATCCCCTGGGCGCTTCCATAGTTGGTATGGATGGTCGGCCGAGGCGAAGATACACTGGATAATGCCCATTATTGGCACCGGTATTTTTGGTTTTGGAACGGTGATGACGTTGTATGTCCCCTTCGAAGAGCATTTGGACCAATGTTAATCTTATTAATATTCTCACTTCTCTTTTTGCACTGCAGCCTCCCGATTCATCTATACCTCGTGGATTCATTCACCTACGCAGCTTCTGCGCTGTCCGCGGCATCGGTGCGTCTCTCTGGCTGTCCTTCATCCGATATCGTATGTTCCGAGTGAGCGATTAATTGTCATATGCAGGTCAGCAGGTCCCTGCTCGCTTTCGCATTCCCCATGTTTGGGGCCCAGATGTTCGAGGCCCTGGGCCTCGGCGTGGGCAACTCGCTCCTCGCTGCAGTCGGGATTGTCATTGGAGTGCCGTTCCCGATTTTTATCTGGTTCTATGGCGAGCGGCTCCGGGCACGGAGCAGCGTGATGAAGTAAATGCTTTTCCGACTGTCATCCCGCTGTCCATATTTTTTATCGCCTCTCACGCCCACATAGGTGACACAGCGAGCGGAAAAGCAAGAGCTGTATGCATCCTGGGGAGAGATTC
>Ga0307510_10002207_pt1 | contig 21991 bp, 22 predicted proteins | sample 12_EM_MG_FD_207224 | JGI IMG/M metagenome (GOLD analysis project Ga0307510, IMG submission 207224) | Populus trichocarpa ectomycorrhiza microbial communities from riparian zone in the Pacific Northwest, United States - 12_EM | ecosystem: Host-associated > Plants > Roots > Unclassified | place...
GGGTTTGTGCTGTTCCGTATCTTCGATGTCGCCAAGCCCTGGCCCATCAGCTGGCTCGACCGCCGCATCAAGGGCGGCCTTGGCGTGATGCTCGACGATGTCGTCGCCGGCCTCTTCGCCGCCATCGTGCTGGCCTTTGTACTGCATTTCTCCTGAAGGAGTACATCATGCAATACCGTCGCCTCGGTACCTCCGGCCTGCAACTGTCCGCCTTGTCGTTCGGCGCCTGGGTCACCTTCGGTGCGCAGGTCGGCCGGTCGCTGGCGCGGCAACTCATCGCCTATGCGCACGAGCGCGGCGTGAACTTCTTCGACAATGCCGAGACGTACAACAACGGCGAAGCCGAGCGGCTCATGGGCGACGTGCTGGCGGATCTGCGCCTGCCGCGCGATTCGTACTGCGTATCGAGCAAGGTCATGTTCGGCGCGGTGGAACACCCGCTGCCTACGCAACGCGGGCTGTCACGCAAGCACGTGATCGAGGCCTGCCACCAGGCGCTGGAGCGCCTGCGCGTGGACTACCTCGACCTCTACTTCTGCCATCGCCCGGACCCTGACACGCCGATCGTGGAGACGGTGGCGGCGATGGACATGCTGGTCCGCCAGGGCAAGGTGCTTTATTGGGGAACCAGCGAATGGTCCGCGGCGCAGATCCGCCAGGCACACCTGGCGGCGCGCCAGAACCACCTGACCGCGCCAACCATGGAACAGCCGCAGTACAACCTGCTCCATCGCGAAAGGGTCGAACGGGAATACGCCCCCCTCTACGAAGAGTTCGGCATGGGCACCACGATCTGGTCACCTCTTGCCTCGGGCTTGCTGTCGGGCAAATACCTCGATGGCGTGCCGCACGGCTCGCGACTGGCCCAGAGCAACTACGCCTGGCTGCGCGACAGCCTGCTTGGACAGGGCGACCCGATGGTGAAGGTGCGTGCGCTGGTACCCATCGCTGAAAAGCTGGGAGTGAGCCTGGCGCAGCTGTCGCTGGCCTGGTGCCTTAAGAATCCCCGTGTCTCCACGGTGATCCTCGGCGCCAGCAAACGCGAGCAACTGGAAGAGAACTTCAAGGCGCTGGAGGTGGCCGACAGGCTCGATCCGGACCTGATGGAGGCGATTTCCGCTGTCGTGGGGTAGGGCGCTTGACAGTTAAATGAGAACCATTATCATCAACTCCGCACCCACTCTCATGCGGAGCCAAGCGATGTTGACCCAACCCCTGTCGCTGAACGAAGACGCCCTGCGCCACCGCCGTGTGGTTTCCCTCAAGGTGGCCGCCCCGTCGGTCCGCCGCACCTCCAGCCAGAGCCTGCTGGAAGGTTCGCGGGAACTGGTGATCGAACACGAGGGCAACGAGTACCACCTGCGTCTTACCCGCAACGACAAGCTCATCCTCACCAAGTAGTCCTTTTCTCCAGTCTCCCCCAGGCCCAGCCCGCCGTCCGGAACGGATCTTCCGGTTAGCCAGCCACGGTCGCCTTCCTTGCGAGGTGACACATGTTCGGTTGGCTAGCCACCTTCGGCGCCGCGAGGCGCGAGCATCCTTCCACAGTCCAGACACGCTGGTTCCATCTCGGCCCGCAGGCGCTGGCTCGTAGCTTGCCCACGCTGGGCAGCGTGCTGCACCTGCCACGGTTGCGTTACGCGCCCTGCCTGGCGCACTTGCCGCGTGGCGTCATCGCCGGCGACGCACTGGTGGCGCCGTTGCTTGCCACGCGCCTGGTTGGCGCCGGCAGTGCCGTTACCGCCGACGGGCCACGCGAGTGGCTCGAATACGTCGACGCCAGCGGCATTTGCCTGGCCCGTACCTATCTGTTGCCCGACACCGACTACCTGGGTTGGGACGCGCTGCTGGCCGAAGGCGAGCCAATGGGCATCGATGAATGGTCGCCAGTGGAGCAGGGTTTCACCGCGGCCCAGGCCCAGGTGATCCGCTTCGATGCGAGCGTGGTGGGTGGCTTGCGCCTGCTGCGAAGCACCGGTGCTTGCACGGTGTCGCCGATGGGCCGCTCGCTTGCCGGCAGCATCGCCCAGGCCCAATCGGCGGCGTATCTTTAACCCCTCCGGCGGCGATGCCCGCAGCTGTCCGCGCGGGCGACCGCTTGCATGGCCTGTCCGCTGTCCGTTGTCCGCGGACACCGGAGTGTCGTTTTCGTTACCGTTCAAACTATTGATATAAATAGATAAAAATTGCGATCGCGGCTTGGCACGTGGCTTGCTCATCCCCTGGGTGACAGCCCTTACAGGAACCGCACATGATTCGCGATACCTCCGCCACCGACCGCGTCGTCGAGATCAAGCCCAAGCGTACGCGCACGATCGGCCTCGTCGCCGGAGCCGTGGTGGCGGTGGGCCTGCTGGTGATGGTGGGGCCCCGCGTCGGCCGCATGTTCTCGGCCGGATCCTCGGTGAGCGCCTCGCGCCTTTCCTTCGCCAATGTGCAACGCGGCCTGTTCGTGCGTGATATCGCGGCCGAGGGCAAGGTGGTTGCCGCGGTCAGCCCGACGCTTTACGCCGTATACGGCGGCGCCGTGACCTTGCAGGTGCACGCCGGCGACTCGGTGAAGAAAGGCCAGGTACTGGCGGTCATCGACAGCCCCGACCTCACCAACAAGCTCGCCCAGGAGCAATCCAACGCCGACAACAGCCAGGTGGACTACCTGCGCGCCGAGGTGGACGCGAAGAAGAAGGCCAGCGAACTGCAGAAGGCCTACGACAACGCCGTGATCGACCGCAAGGCCGCCGAGCGCGACGTGGAACGCAACACCACCGCCTTCAGCAAGGGCGCCATGCCCAAGGCCGACGTCGACAAGGCGGAGGTGTCGCTGGAGAAAGCCAAGATCACCGAGCAGCACGCGCAAAGCGACCTTAGCCTCAACACCAACAGCTCTACCTTCGACGTCCGTTCCAAGAAGCTGGCGCACGACCGCCAGAACCTGCTGGTGGAAGATTTGAAGCGCCAGGTGGACAACCTGCAGGTGCGCTCGCCGGTCGACGGCCAGGTCGGCCAGCTGTTCGTGGCTGAACGCGCCACCGTGGCCAAGGACGCCCAGCTGATGAGCGTGATCGACCTTTCCGCGCTGGAAGTGGAAATGAAGGTGCCTGAGAGCTTCGCCCGCGACCTTGCCATCGGCATGCCCGGCGAGATCACCGGCAACGGCGCCACCTGGAACGGCAAGATCAGCGCGGTATCTCCCGAAGTGGTCAATGGCGAAGTGGCAGCGCGCCTGCGCTTCGACGGCAAGACCCCGCAGCAGCTGCGCCAGAGCCAGCGCATGAGCGTGCGTGTGCTGATGGATCGCCGCGACAACGTGCTCACCGTGGCGCGCGGTTCCTTCGTCGATGAAAGCGGTGGCCGCTACGCCTATGTGGTGCACGACGGCATCGCCGAGAAGCGCCAGATCCGCGTAGGTACCAGCAGCATCGACAAGGTCGAGATTCTCGACGGCCTCAAAGAAGGGGATCGCATCGTGATCTCCGGCACCGATTCCTTCAACGGCGCGGCCCGCGTCGTCATCAGCAGCTGACGTAAAGAACCGCAACCCGCCGTACCCAAATCCCAGAGCCAAAGGAAACTTAACGATGCTCAAGATGACCCACCTGTCCAAGGTCTACCGTACCGAAGTGGTCGAGACCTACGCCCTGCGCGATTTCAACATCGACGTCAACGAGGGTGAGTTCGTCGCCGTGACCGGGCCCTCGGGCTCGGGCAAGACGACCTTCCTGACCATTGCCGGCCTGCTGGAGACTTTCACCGGGGGCACCTACCACCTGGACAACGTCGAGGTGTCGAAGCTGGACGACAACGCCCGTTCGCGCATCCGCAACGAGAAGATCGGATTCATCTTCCAGGCCTTCAACCTGATCCCCGACCTCAATGTCTTCGACAACGTCGAAGTGCCGCTGCGCTACCGCGGCATGAAGGCAGCCGAACGTAAGCAGCGCATCATGGAGTCGCTCGAGCGCGTGGGCCTGGCTTCGCGCGCGAAGCATTATCCGGCGGAACTTTCCGGCGGCCAGCAGCAGCGCGTGGCGATCGCCCGGGCACTGGCCGGTTCCCCGCGCCTGTTGCTGGCGGACGAACCCACCGGCAACCTCGATACGCAGATGGCTCGCGGCGTGATGGAGCTGCTTGAAGAGATCCATCGCGAGGGCGCCACCATCGTCATGGTGACCCATGATCCGGAACTGGCCGCACGGGCCCAGCGCAACGTGCATGTGATCGACGGCCAGGTGGTGGACCTTGCCGAAGACCCGCGGTTCCACGCGCAGGTGCAAGCGGGCAGGGTGAACATCTAAGGCCCTGGCATGTTCGGCTACTACCTTGACCTCGCCCTGCGCAGCCTGCGCCGCAATCCCGCCCTGACGGGATTGATGGTGCTGGCGATCGCGTTCGGGGTTGGCGCGTCGATGACCACGTATTCGGTGTTCCGGGCGGTATCGGGCGATCCGATTCCGTGGAAATCCTCGCGCTTGTACGTGCCGCAGATCGACCTGTTCGGGCCAACGGCGCCGGGTAAGACAGGCAACGAACCGCAGGACCTGGTCAGTTACAAGGATGCGCTGGCGATCACCCGCGCCCATCGGGCGCATTTGCAGTCGGCGATGTACAACATCGCGCCTTCCATCGACCCGGCGTCGCCCGGTTCCCGGCCGCGCGAAGTGATGGGCCACGCCGTGCAGTGGGAATTCTTTCCCATGGTGGATGCGCCTTTCCTGTATGGCCACGCCTGGTCGGCCGATGAAGACGCAGCCCATGCCAAGGTGGCGGTGATCAGCTCGCGCCTTAACGACCGGCAGTTCAAGGGCGAGGACAGCACGGGGCGGGAGATCATCCTCGATGGCAAGCCCTACCGTATCGCCGGCGTGCTTGACCATTTTGCCCCCGAGCCGCTGTTCTACGACGTGGCCAACCGGAGTTTCGGCGAGCCGGACGACGTCTTCGTGCCATTCACCACCGCCATCGACGCGCAATCGACGAACACCGGCAACTACAACTGCGCCCGTTCCCCGCTCGAAGAAGGTTTCGCCGGGACATTGAGCTCCGAATGTGCATGGATCGCGGTGATGGTGCAGCTGGACTCCGTGGCCGATGCCGCGGCGTACCGCCAGTGGCTCGATGGCTACACCGACGGTCAACGGCAGGCGGGCCGGTTCTCCTGGGCATCGAACAATCGCTTGCGCGACCTGCCTGCGTGGCTGGATTTCAAGCAGGTCGCGCCCCCCGATACCAAGGTATCGCTGCTGGTGGCGCTGGGGCTGCTGGTGGTGTGCATGGTCAACACCATCGGCTTGATGCTGGCAAAGTTCATGCGCCGTTCGGGAGAGATCGGCGTGCGCCGGGCGCTCGGGGCATCGCGATTGCAGATCGGCGTGCAATTCACCGTGGAGGCCGCGGTGATGGGATTCACCGGCGGTCTACTGGGACTGGCCATGACCTGGATCGGCATGGCGGCGATGCGGGCGGTATTGCCCGAAGACATTGCAGCGCTCGCGCGGATGGACGGCAGCCTGCTGTTGCTGACCCTTTGCATGGCCGTGCTCGCCACCGTCGTTGCGGGCCTGTATCCCACCCTGCGGGCCACATGGGTGCGGCCCGCCCTACAGTTGAAGTCGAACTGACCATGGCCATCGCACCCATCATCGTCGCGTTGCGCCGCCACAAGGCCGGTGCCTTGTTGATTGGCCTGCAGATCGCGCTGACCCTGGCGATCGTCTGCAATGCACTGTTCATCATCACCACGCGGATCGAGCGAATCGGCCGGCCCACGGGCGTCGACGAAACGAACCTGTTCAAGGTAAGCGTGCAGCGCACGGGGCTTCCAAGCGATGGCGAGGCGGCCAAGGCGCGGCTCGATGCCGACGTGCGCACGGACCTTGCAGCCATTCGTGCGCTTCCGGATGTCGCCGATGCCTACGTCACCAACACCTTGCCCCTTGCCAACAGCAACTGGACAGGCTGGCTGGGGCAATCGCCCAACGATGACAAGGTCGGGCCTTCCACGGCTTTCTTCCTGGGTGACGAGCACACCCTGTCAACCCTGGGCCTGCATCTGGTGGAGGGGCGGAATTTCCGTCCCGAAGAAGTTCTTCCGCACAGCCTGCGCGATCGCGTCGCGCCCGCGCAGCTGATCATCTCCAAAGCGCTGGCACAGAAGCTTTATCCGGATGGCGATGCGGTCGGCAAGACGGTATACGTGGGGCCGGCGGCGCCTCCCACCCGGATCATCGGCGTGGTCGACCGCCTGCAAAGTTCCACAGTGCAGGCCTGGGGCGAAAGCTTCGCCTGGCAGACATCGATCGTGCCGGCACGGTTTTCCTTCACGTACCGTACCTACGCCATCCGCGCCCGCCCCGGCAGGCTGGACGCGGCCATGAAGGCCGTGCCCGATGCGCTGTATGCCGTAGACCCGCAGCGGGTGATCCCGGAAGACGACGGCGTGTTGAGCTTCGCCGGCATTCGCGCGCGCGCTTATCGCGCCGACCGCGGCATGGCGATCCTGATGGGCGCGGTATGCGTGATCCTGCTGACCGTGACCGCGGCGGGCGTGGTGGGGCTGTCGAGCTTCTGGGTGGGCCAGCGCCGCCGGCAGATCGGCATCCGCCGCGCACTGGGAGCCACGCGCCGGAACATCCTTAATTATTTCCTCGCTGAAAATGCCCTGATCACCGCCGGTGGCGTGCTGGTTGGCGCATTGATGGCATTCGCCATCAATGCGTGGCTGATGGTGCAGTTCGAGTTGGCGAGGCTGTCGGTCAACTATGTGTTGACGGGCATCGTCGTGCTCATCGCACTGGGCCAGGCATCGGCGTTCGCGCCGGCCTTGCGTGCCTCGCATATTCCTCCCGTTGAAGCGACCAGGAGCTGACGTGCTGGGCTATTACTTCTTCCTTGCCCTTCGCAGTTTGCGCCGCACGCGCATGCTCACGGCGCTGATGGTGCTGGCGATCGCCGTGGGCATCGGTGCCAGCATGACGACATTGTCGGTGATGTTCCTGCTGTCGGGCGATCCGTTGCCGGCCAAGAGCGGGAAATTGTTCTTCCCGCAGCTCGATCCCAGCACCGGGGCCACGTTGCGCCATACGCCGATGGATCTACTCGACTACACCAGTGCGCACGACCTGTGGCAGGCCCACCGGGCGCCGCGCCAGGCGATGCTCGCCAACGCGGCCACGCGCGTGCAGCCTACCGTCAGCGGCCAGGCGCCCTTCATCGTCCAGACGCTGGCCACGACCTCCGATTTCTTCCCGATGTTCAACGTGCCGTTCCGCTACGGCAGTGCGTGGAGCGCGCAGGACGAACAGCGCGCCGCGCGTGAAGTGGTCATTTCTTCGACGTTGAACCAGCGGCTTTTCGGCGGCGCCAACAGCGTGGGCCGCGACGTGGTGATCAACGGCGCGCAACTGCGCGTGGTGGGCGTGCTTGACGACTGGCGTCCGCGCCCGCGCTTCTACATGGTGGTCGGCGCCCGCTTCAGCGGCGGCGACACGGCCGATCTCTACGGGCCGCCGCACGATGTGTACCTGCCGATGCCCACCGGCGTCGACATCGCCCAGGCCGATATGCAGCCGTTCACCTGCTGGTCCGATGGCATGGTCGATCCCCACCACATGACGACCGCAGCGTGTGCATGGGTCGCGCTGTGGGTCGAGTTGCCCGACGTTGCCGCACGCGATGCCTACCGACGTTTCCTCGACGACTACGACGACCAGCAGCGAAGCATCGGCCGCCTGACCCATCCGAAGCTCACGCGCATGATGAGCTTGCACGAATGGCTGGATTTCCAGCAGGTGGTTCCGGCTGACGTGAAACTGCAGACTTGGCTGGCCTTCGCCTTCCTATTGATCTGCCTGTTCAACACCGTGGGCCTGTTGCTGGCCAAGTTCATCGGTCGAAGCAACGAGATTGGCGTGCGCCGGGCCCTCGGGGCTTCGCGCAAGGCGATCTTTGGCCAATGCCTGGTGGAAGCCGGCCTGATCGGCCTGATCGGCGGACTCTTCGGCCTGTTCATGACGGTGGCCGGTATCTACGCCATTCGCCAGCAGCCGGTGGCCTATGCCGACCTCGTCGCCGTGGATATGCCTGTGTTCGTGCTGGCCCTGGGGTTGTCGCTGGGAGCGAGCCTGCTCGCCGGCGTGTTTCCCGCTTTCCGCGCCAGCCGGGTGGCACCGGCCCTGCAACTGAAGGTGCAATGATGCAGATCGCGCCCATCCTTGCCGCACTGAAGAAACATCGCATGGCGACTTTCCTGATCGCCATGGAGATTGCACTGGCCTGTGCCGTGCTGTGCAACGCGCTGTACCTGGTGGTCGAGCGCGTGCGCCTGTCGCACGTGGAAACCGGCGTCGACGACGACCGTCTGGTGGCGATCAGCCTGGCGGGTGTTGATGATGCCCAGGCGATGGACCTCGGGCCGCGCCTGCGCCAGAAACTTGGCTCGCTCGCCGACGTGGAATCGGTGGCCGTGGCCAATGCGACTCCATTCGGTCCGCAGGCCGGTGAAGCCGGGTTCCGCATCGATCCGAACGATCCGGTTTACCGGATACAGGCGCACTTTTACCTGGGCGATCAAGGCTTCGCCAAGACGCTCGGCCTGCGCCTGGTATCGGGCCGATGGTTCACGCCCGACGAGTACGCCCCGGTGGAGGGCTTCCTGCCCAAGGCTTCCTCGCTGCTGGTGGACGCCGACTACGCGGCGAAGTTGTGGCCCGGGCAGAACCCGCTGGGGAAGCCCGTGTTGGTGACCAACCTGACCTTCCGCGTGGTGGGCGTGGTGGCCAGGATGGTACGGCCTAATCCCAACCCCTTTGCGGCGAGCAATTCGTTCATCACGCCGGCGCTGGCGGGCAAGGGCATGGCCAGTGTGTACCTGCTTCGCGTGGCGCCAGGAAAGGCGGCCGATGTCTTTGCGCGCGCCACGGCCATGATCACCCGCGACGAGCCGAGCGTGATCCTGGATGCGACGGCGTCGGGGCCGCTCACGCAATTGCGTGATGCGTACTTCGCCAACACCCGTTCCATGGCGATCATGATGGTCGGCGTGATCGCGGCCCTTTTGCTGGTATCGGCGCTGGGCATCGTGGGCCTTGCCAGCTTCTGGGTGCAGCAACGGCGCCAGCAGATCGGCATCCGCCGCGCCATCGGCGCCACGCGTCGCGACATCCTGCACTATTTCCAGTTGGAGAATTTCCTCATCGTCGGTGGCGGCATCGTGGTCGGCATGGTGCTGGCTTACGTGTTGAGCGCCGTGCTGATGAAGCAGTACGAGCTGCCGCTGCTTCCTGCGTATTACCTGCCTTACGGCGCGCTGATCCTCTGGCTTCTGGGACAGCTGGCCGTGCTCGGCCCCGCGCGGCGTGCCGCCGCGGTGCCCCCCGTCGTCGCCACCCGCAACATCTGAACCATCAAGGGAGCCATCCATGTTCGGCTACTACTTCCAGCTCGGCCTGCGCAGCTTGAGGCGCAATCCCATCCTTACCGCCTTGATGGTGATGGCGATCGGTTTTGGCGTGGCGGCGTCGATGACCACCTACTCGGTGTTCCGTGCTACCTCGCGCAATCCCATCCCGCAGAAATCCGCCCAGCTGTTCCACCCGGCGATCGACAACTGGGGGCCGGAGGATACCGAAAAGGGCGAGCCACCCGATTCGATGACCTACAAGGACGTGATCGCACTGATGCGCGCGCACAAGGCGCCACGCCAGACGGCGCTCTATCCGATCGCCGCGGCGCTGATCCCCGATGATCCGTCTTCGTTGCCACAGCGCCAGGGCGCCTATGCGGTGTACACCGACTTCTTCCCGATGTTCGACGTGCCCTTCATCTTCGGCAAGGCCTGGAGCGCCGAGGAAGACGAGGGCCATGCCGCGGTCGTGGTGATCACCAAGAAGCTCAACGACAAGGTGTTCGGCGGCGCCAACAGCGTGGGCAAGCAGATCAACCTCGACGGCAGGCTGTACGTGGTGTCGGGAGTGATCGAGGACTGGGATGCCTCGCCGCGGTTCTTCGATCTGGTGAACACCGGGGGCTTCGACAAGGGCGCACAGTTGTACATGCCCTTCACCCGCGCCGTGGAGCTGCAGAAGCAAAGCAACGGCAACAACAACTGCAACAGCGACCCGGGCGATGGCTGGGACAACTACCTGCGCTCCGAATGCATCTGGCTTTCGATGTGGGTGGAACTGCCCGATGCCGCGGCCGCCGCCAGCTACAAGCAATTCCTCACCAACTACGCCGATCAGCAGCGCCAGGCCGGGCGTTTCCGCTGGCCCAACAATGTGCGCCTGCGCGACGTGATGGATTTCCTCGATTCCGAGCACGTGGTGCCGGCCGAGACGCAGATATCGCTGTTCGTATCGCTGGGCTTCCTGGTGATCTGCCTGGTCAATACGGTGGGCCTGCTGCTGGCGAAGTTCATGCGTCGTGCCCCGGAGATCGGCGTGCGCCGCGCCCTGGGGGCTTCGCGCAAGGAAATCTATTTCCAGTTCATGCTGGAGGCCGCCGCGGTGGGTGTGGCCGGCGGTGTCCTGGGCCTGCTGCTGACAGGCCTTGGCGTGATGGGCGTGGGGCTGGTATTCGAGCCGGCCATCGCGCGCCTTGCAACGCTCGATATCTCGCTGGTGCTTATCACCTTGCTGGTTGCCGTTGCCGCTACCTTGCTGGCGGCCTTTTATCCCACCTGGCGGGCGGCGCAAGTGCAGCCAGCCTGGCAGCTGAAATCCAATTGAGGCCATGACGATGATGATCAAGCCGATCGTATCCGCGCTGCGCCGGCACAAGGCCGGCACCATCCTCATCGCCCTGCAGATTGCGCTGACCCTGGCCATCGTCTGCAATGCGCTGTTCATCATCCACCAGCGGGTAAGCCACCTCTCACGCGGCACGGGCATCGACGAATCGAACCTGGTGATCGTGACCAACCGCCTGGTAGGCAACACGGAGAATTTCGTCCCGCTGATAAAATCCGACCTGCAGGCACTTCGCCAGATGCCGGATGTGGAGTCGGCATACGCCACCAACTCCTACCCGCTTCGGAACGGCGGCTGGTCGATGGGCGCGCGAACCAATCCGGACCAGAAGAAATCCGCCGGGCAGACGGCCATCTACTTCGTCGACCAGCACGCGCTTGCCACGTTGGGCGTCAAGCTGATCGCAGGGCGTAATTTCAATGCCGGCGACGTCGCCGACCAGGACCCGAAGAAATCCATCGCAGGTCCCGTGGCGATCGTGACCAAGGCGCTGGCCGACAAGTTGTTCCCGGATGGATCGGCACTTGGCAAGAACATTTACCTGACGGAAGAAAAGAAACCCACCACCATCGTCGGTATCGTGGAAAAGACCCAGGTGCCGTGGGTGAGTTCCTTTGCCTCGACCTGGGACCAGTATGTGACGTTCCTGCCGGCGGTCCTCAACACCGATTACAACGCCTATCTGGTGCGTGCCAAGCCCGGCCAGGAAGCGGCCGTTCGCTCGCATGTGCTGGATGTCCTGGTGAAAAACAACCGCATGCGTACGTTGCCCGACGAGAACGGCGTGCAGACCTTCGCCGAGGTGCGCCGCAAGGCTTATGAACGCGACCGCGGCATGGCGATCATGATGGGCATCGTCTGCGCGGTGCTGCTGGCGATCACCGCGGCCGGCATCGTGGGCCTGACCAGCTTCTGGGTGGGCCAGCGCCGCAAGCAGATCGGGGTGCGCCGGGCATTGGGCGCCACCAAGCGGGACATCCTCACCTACTTCCTGACCGAGAATTTTCTTATCGGCGGGGCGGGCGTGGTGGTGGGCAGCGCCATGGCCATCGGCATGTCGATGTGGCTGCAGCAGCACTTCGAGACCGAACGGATGTCCGTGGTGTACGTACTGGTGGGCGTGGTGCTGCTGTTGCTGCTGGGGCAGGGCGCGGTGCTGGCGCCGGCCATGCGGGCCTCGAAGGTGTCGCCGGTAGAGGCTACGCGCAACGCCTGAACGACGGGCCTGCTAGAATTTTTTGGCGGGCCCTTTCAACCTTTCGGCGTGGAGATGCATCCATGCCTCCATGCGACGAGCAAAGATGCGTACAGTCCTGATCATCGACGACAACCCGGCCGTGGGCGACGCGCTGTCGCTGGCCCTGTCGTTACGCGAGATCCGCCCCCTGGTGGCCCTTACGCCGGAAGAAGGCTTGGCTATTCTGGAGCGCGAGAGCGTTGATGTTCTGGTCCAGGACATGAACTTCACCGCCGATACCACCTCCGGCGCCGAGGGCGTGGCCCTGTTCCGCGCCGTACGCGAGCGCCACCCGGACCTCCCGGTGATCCTGCTCACGGCCTGGACGCACCTTGAAACCGCCGTGGAACTGGTCAAGGCAGGTGCCGCGGACTACCTGGGCAAGCCCTGGGACGACGCCAAGCTGCTGGCCACGGTGGAAAACCTTCTGGAACTGGCGGAATCCACCAAGGAAGTCACCCGGGCCCGCGTCGAGCGCCGCAAGCGCCGCGAGGCGTTGCAACGCAAGTACGAGCTCGATGGGCTGGTATTCGCCTCCGAGGCCATGGGCCGCACACTGGAGCTGGCTTGCCAGGTGGCCCGTTCCGACGTCCCGGTCCTCGTCACCGGCCCCAATGGCGCCGGCAAGGAGCGCATCGCGGCGATCGTTCACGCCAACTCCCCGGTAAGCCGTGGCGCCTTCATCGCAGTCAATTGCGGCGCACTGCCGGGCGAATTGATCGAAGCCGAACTATTCGGCGCCGAAGCCGGCGCCTACACCGGCGCCAACCGGGCCCGCGAGGGCCGTTTCGAAATGGCCGACGGCGGCACCTTGTTCCTGGATGAAATCGGCAACCTGCCGCTGCCGGGGCAGATGAAGCTCCTGCGCGTGCTCGAGACCGGACAGTTCGAACGGTTGGGCTCCGGCCGCACGCACAAGGTAAAAGTACGCGTGATCAGCGCGACCAATGCCGATCTCAAAGCCATGATCCGTGCCGGTACGTTCCGCGAGGACCTCTTCTACCGCCTCAACGTGATCGAAGTGAACCTGCCTCCGCTGTCCGAGCGCGTGGACGATATCCTTCCCCTGGCCGAGCATTTCCTCGATGGCCGGGCCAGGTTGTCGGAGGAAGCCCGCGATGCCTTGCTGGCGCACGACTGGCCGGGCAACGTACGAGAGCTGAAGAACGCCATCGAGCGCGCCCGCCTGCTGGCCAGCGACGGCGTGGTCGCCGTGCGCGACCTCAACCTGCCGGCCGCGACGACCCCGGCCATGCGCAATCTCGACGAGCCCTCCCGCGAGGCGGTCGAAACCGCATTGGCCAGCTCCGGTGGCGTGGTGAGCCGTGCCGCGCAGACCCTTGGACTTTCGCGCCAGGCCCTGTATCGCCGGATCGAGCGTTACGGCCTGGCCGTGGCCGGCTGATCCCTTCCGGCCCTGTCGCGCGTCACACCAAGTGAGGTACAACGTGCGTCACGTGCCTGATAAAGGATGCAGCGCCATGGTCCGCCCCTTTGCCCTTGCCTTATGCCTGGCCACGTTCGCCGGGACGAGTTTCGCCCAGTCCGCTTCGCCTCCTGCGGCCGACCAGTTCGGGCCGGCCCGTAGCACCACGGCTGCCGCGGCTGCCGATGCCTACAACAATTCCCGGACGCCCCGCGCGAACGAAGCCGACAGTCATTTCAAGTTCCGCCAGAACAAGCCCGCACAACTGCAGGACCCGTATCCGGATCGCCGCCCATTCGAGAAGGCCGGCCAACCTCCGACCGCCCAGGACGGCCGTCCTCCGGTGCAATGCGCGCAGACCCCCATGGACCCTGCATGCCGGTGAGCCGATGCGCCTGTTGAGCCTGGAGGGAAGGCTGACACTACTGCTGGCCGCGGCAGCCATGTCCGGTGCATTGCTTTATGTCGGGGTTACCGTGTGGCCACTGCCGCAGGCCGTCGCGCTGATCAACACGTGGTTCAAGCTCACCCTTGCCACGCCCGGCGGCGTGGGCTCACTCGGCGCGATGCTGGCCACGGTGGTCGTGCTGTTGCCGCTGGCGAGTTTGCTGGCCCACCGGGTAACCCGGCCCCTGCAACGGTTGCTGCGCGCCCTGGAGGGTGCCGTGGCGAGCTATCGCGACGGCGATTTCAGCTTCTCCATCGCCTCGCATCGGCGCGATGAACTCGGTGCGTTGATCCGCTCGCACAATGCCCTGGGCAATACCCTGCGCGAGCAGCGGCAGAACCTGGCCCAGCGCGAACTGCTGCTGGACACCGTGGTGCAGAACACGCCCGTGGCGCTGGTGCTCACCGATGCCGCGGGCAAAGTCACCTACGCCAACATCGCCGCGCGGCACTTGTTCAACGAGGGCCGCAGTCTGCACGGGTTGGGTTTCGATGAGATCCTCACCGGTACCTCCGAATCCCTGCGCAAGGCGATCGCTTCGGGCGAGGACGCCCTGCTCACGGTGGAGATGGAAGGAAGCGAGGAAACCTTCCATATCTCGCAACGCAATTTCCGCCTGCAGGGAAGGCCGCACCGCCTGCAGTTGTTCCGCCGCATGACACGCGAGCTTTCGCGGCAGGAAGTAGCCACCTGGAAACGGGTGATCCGGGTGATCAGCCATGAACTAAATAATTCCCTGGCGCCGATCTCGTCGCTGGCGCATTCGGGTGCCGAACTTGCCAGGCGTGGCGATACCGCCCGGTTGCCCGGCGTCTTCGGCACTATCGCCGAACGCACGCGCCACCTGCACGGTTTCATTGCCGGTTACGCCAGTTTCGCCAAGTTGCCGGCGCCGCAGCCGGTAGCGATCGATTGGCCGTCGTATATCGAGTCGCTGGCATTGCATTGCCAGTTCCGGCTAGACGGCCGCCTGCCGGAGGAGCCGGGACACTTCGATGCCGCGCAGATCGAACAGGTGCTGATCAACCTGATCAAGAACGCCCACGAGGCCGGTGGCCCGGATGACGAAGTCGCGCTGTCGGTAGCGGTGGTGGCGCGGATGGTTCGCCTTGAAGTGTCCGACCGCGGGCCGGGCATGAGCGAAACGGTGCTGGCGCAGGCGCTGCTGCCGTTCTATTCCACCAAGCGCTCAGGTACGGGCCTGGGCCTTGCGCTGGCACGCGAGATAGCCGAGGCCCATGGCGGCCGCGTGGCGCTGGCCAACCGCGAGGGCGGTGGCCTGCGGGTGAGCCTTTTCCTGCCGCTTTGAACCCCCGCCGGTGGGTATACTGAGGCTTCACCCGCATGGAGCTCGGATATGGGAAGCATGGTTGCACTGGTTGTCGTCGTCCTGGTGGTGATCACCATCACCCGCCTGGTACGCATCGTGCCGCAAGGCTGGGAATGGACGGTCGAAACATTCGGCAAGTACACCACCACGCTTAGCCCCGGGCTGCATTTCCTGATCCCGATCTACCACGCGGTGGGTCGCAAGATAAACATGATGGAGCAGGTGCTCGATGTCCCCTCGCAGGATGTCATCACCAAGGACAACGCGGTGGTGCGCGTCGACGGCGTGGTGTTCTACCAGGTGCTCGATGCCTCCAAGGCCGCCTACGAGGTGGCCAACCTCGAGGGCGCCGCGCTGGCGCTGATCATGACCAACATCCGCACCGTGCTCGGTTCCATGGACCTGGACGAATCCTTGAGCCAGCGCGACGCGATCAACGCCAAGCTCCTGAACGTGATCGACGAGGCCACCCATCCGTGGGGCGTCAAGGTCAACCGCATCGAGATCAAGGATATTTCCCCGCCGCGCGACCTCGTCGATGCGATGGCCCGCCAGATGAAGGCCGAGCGCGAGAAGCGTGCCAATATCCTCGATGCCGAGGGTTTCCGCCAGGCAGCGATCCTGAAGGCCGAGGGCGAAAAACAATCAGCCATTCTTTCCGCCGAGGGCAAGAAGGAAGCCGCCTTCCGCGAGGCCGAGGCCCGCGAGCGCCTGGCCGAAGCCGAAGCCAAGGCCACCACGATGGTGTCGCAGGCGATCGCCAACGGCAACGTCAATGCGCTGAACTACTTCGTGGCCAACAACTACGTCGAGGCGCTGAAGGAAATGGCCAAGTCGCCCAACCAGAAAACCCTGCTGTTGCCGATGGAGACTACCGGCATCCTCGGTTCGCTGGCGGGCATCGCCGAGCTTGCGCGTGACGCGGTTTCGCAGCAAGCGGCGAGCCGCGCGCAACAACCGCCGCGCCCGGTGGGCTGACGGCCATGCCTGAACTGGCCATGCACTACCTGTGGTGGATCCTCGCACTCGTGCTGATCGCCGGCGAAATGCTGGCGCCAGGTTATTTCCTCCTGTGGATCGGCATCGCCTCCGGCGCCATGGGCGTGGTGTTGTTCGCCGCGCCCGGCATGGGCGTACTGGCCCAGGCCATCCTGTTCGGCGTGTTCACCTTTGCCTCGTGCTTCGCCTACTGGAAGTGGCTGCGGCCGCGTCTTGAGCGCGGCGAGCCATCGTCGGCGTTGCTCAATCGACGCGGGGAACAACTGGTGGGCCAGCGGCTGGTACTGGTGGAGCCGATCGTCAATGGCCGCGGCAAGGCCCGTGTGGGCGACGGTGTCTGGCTGGTGTCGGGGCCGGACCTCCCCGCAGCCACCGAAGTGGAAGTGGTGTCGGTGAGCGGCAGCCTGCTGCAGGTACGACCCGCGGCATGAACGCGGTGGACAGGCAAGCCGCGTCTGCCATCGGTTTCGCCACGGCGGCGCTCAACACGCGCATCGCCTTCCTGGTGGAATTGGCGCGCCGGTTGCACCAGTACGGCACCACGGCGCCGCGCCTGGAAGGCGCCATGTCCAGCGCAGCCCAGCGCCTGGGGCTCGCGGCCGAGGTCTGGTCCAGCCCCACCGCCATCATCGTCTCCTTCGCCGACCTCGCCCAGGGCGAGGAGGGCGTGGCCCAGGTCACCCAGGTGATGCGGCTGCCCCCCGGTGACGTCAACCTGGCTCGCCTGGTGGAAGCCGATCGCATCGCCGACGGCGTGATCGACGGCAAGATCGACTTGCGCGAAGGCTTTCGCCTGCTGCGAGCATTGGGTGCACCGGAGTCGGCGAGAGCCCACGCGGCTGTCATCGCCAGCTATGGCCTGGCTGCTGCGACCGTAGTGGGCCTGCTGTTGCACTCTTCGTGGGTGGACTTGCTTACCGCGGGATTCATCGGCGTAGTGATCGGTGCCATCACCGTGCTCTCGGTGAGCCGGCCGCGGCTGTCGGTGGCGAGCGAAGCCATCAGCGCCCTGGTCGCCACGCTCATCGCTACTTTGGTCAGTGCCTACATCGTGCCGCTGGCATTGAAATCCGTCATCCTGGGCAGCCTGATCGTATTGCTCCCCGGCATGGCCCTCACCACTGCTGTGCGAGAGATATCCAGCCAGCACCTGGTTTCCGGCGTCGCGCGCATGGGTGGCGCGGTGGCTACGCTGCTCAAGCTCACCTTTGGTACGGTCGCCGCTACCCAGGTTTGCGCAGCGCTGGGCGTGGTGCCCCGCGATTACGCCCTGCCGGCGCTGCCAGGGTGGGCCGATTGGCCCACCCTGATCGTGGGCGCCTTTGCGTTTGCCATCCTGTTCCGCGCCGCCCGCCGCGACTGGCCGGTGGTGATGGCAGCGGTTGTATTGGGGTACCTGACCACGCGTTGGGGCGGGGAGATCTCAGGAGCGCCTTTCGGCGTATTCGTTGGCGGCATCCTGCTGGGGGCGCTCAGCAACCTCTACGCGCGCTTCGCCCATCAGCCCGGCGCGGTGATTCGCGAGCCGGGCATTATCCTGCTGGTGCCCGGAAGCGTGGGGTTCCGCAGTGTTTCCTACCTGCTCGATCGCGACGCGGTACTGGGCATGGATACCGGGCTGCTGCTTATTACCCTTTTAGGCTCGCTGGTGGCCGGCCTGTTATTTGGCGATTTGCTGATTTCTCCGCGTCGATCCCTGTAGGGAATAAATCACGCGGATTATCCGATCAACAGGTCTTTTTCTTTCTTTCCGGCTTTGAGCGCATCGTTGAACCAGTGCGGGCGCTTGCCGCGGCCTGTCCATGTCTGTTCCGGGTTGGCCGGGTTGCGGAACTTCGGCTTGACCTTGCCGATCACCCGGCGCGGCTTGGCGCGGCCGCCGAAGACGTCGTCGAACGAATAACCCTCGGCCTTGATCAGCGCGTGGATTTTGTCCCGCAGCTTGACCACGCGCTCCTTGCGAAGCTCTCCCTGGCGCGCCTGGGCGCGGGCGATCAGCTCGTTGAGCTGGTTGTGGCTCAGGTTTTTCAGGTCGATGGCCATGATTAACTCCGTGAGTAATGAACCGGATTCTCGCCGAAGCACGCAGGCAATGCAAAAGCGCCTTTTGTGTACGTATGAGGTTGGTTATTTAAAGCGATTAACGAAAAGATTTGATGAAAATCATGAAGACAACAAAAAGGCCGCCCGGAGGCGGCCTGTTCATTACACGCCCGGCACGTTCTATCCAAGCAGGGCGATGAGATCCTCGCGGGGCAGGTTTCGGCTTTCGCTTTCGTTGCGGGCGCGATACTCGAAGCTGCCAGCGGCCAGGCCGCGTTCGCTCACCACCACGCGGTGCGGGATGCCCAGCAGTTCGATGTCGGCGAACATCTGGCCTGCCCGCAGGCCGCGGTCATCGAGAACGGCGTCGATACCCTGCTGGCGAAGCGACTGGTAAAGGTCCTCGGCTGCCTGGGCTACCTGGGCGTCGTTCTTGGGGTTGATGACGCACACGGCAACGCGCCAGGGTGCCATGGGCTCGGGCCAACGGATGCCCGCCTCGTCATAACACTGCTCGATGGCGGCGGCGACGATGCGGCTGACGCCGATGCCGTAGCACCCCATGGACATCACGCGGATCTTGCCGGCGTCGTCCAGCACCGTGGCGTTCATCGCCTGGGCATATTTCTCACCGAGCTGGAACACATGCCCCACCTCGATGCCGCGGGCCAGGTGCAAGGTGCCATGGCCATCGGGCGAAAGGTCGCCCTCGACCACCTTGCGCAGGTCCGCCACGCGGTTGATGCGTGCGTCGCGCTGCCAGTTGGCCCCGGTGTAGTGGGTACCGTCGGCGTTGCCGCCGCAGACGAAATCGGCCAGCTGCGCGGCGGCATGATCGACGATCACCGGGATGTCGTCGGGGAGGCCCGCCGGCCCGATGAAACCCGGGCGGGTGCCGGTAGCGGCAAGGATTTCCGCCTCGGAGGCCAGTTCGGACGTATCGGGAAGCTCCGGCAGGTGGGCTGCCTTGACTTCGTTCACTTCGTGGTCGCCGCGCACGCACAGCGCCACCAGGCCGCTGCGGCCCTTGACCAGGATGGTCTTCACGCACTGGGCGGGAGCCACCTTGAGGAAGGCAGCGACATCGTCGATGGTCTTCTGGGTAGGGGTATCCACGCGGGTGAGTGCCACCGACGGCGAAGGACGCTCGCCGGAGGGCGGCATCGCTTCGGCTTTCTCGATGTTGGCAGCGTAGTCCGAGCCGTCGGAGAAGGCGATGGCGTCTTCGCCGGCGTCGGCCAGTACCTGGAACTCGTGGCTGGCATTGCCGCCGATAGCGCCGGTGTCGGCCTGCACGGCACGGAACTTCAGCCCAAGGCGGGTGAAGATGCGCGTGTAGGCGTCGTACATCGCCTTGTAGGTTTCGGCCAGGGACTCGGGCGTGAGATGGAAGGAGTAGGCATCCTTCATCAGGAACTCGCGCGCGCGCATCACGCCGAAGCGTGGGCGGATCTCGTCGCGGAACTTGGTCTGGATCTGGAAGAAGTTCAGCGGCAGCTGCTTGTAGCTGCGCAGTTCGTTGCGCGCGAAGTCGGTGATGACTTCCTCATGCGTGGGTCCGTAGCAGTATTCCTGCTCTTTCCGGTCGCGCATCTTAAGGAGCTGCGGGCCGAATTTCTCCCAGCGGCCGGATTCTTCCCACAGTTCGCGTGGCTGCACCGAAGGCATCAGCATCTCGATGGCGCCGGCGCGCAGCATTTCCTCGCGGACCACGGCCTCGACCTTGCGCAACACCATCAGGCCCAGCGGCGACCAGGTGTACAGGCCCGCGGCCAGGCGGCGGATCATGCCCGCGCGCAGCATCAGCCGGTGGCTGGCGATCTCGGCCTCGGCCGGGACTTCCTTGACGGTATTGAGGTGGAACTGGCTAAGACGCATGACGGGTCCGGTGGGGCGTGGAACCATCAATTATAGGGCCCACGGGCCCGCGGCGGCCCTACTTGCTGCAGTACTGCTTGTATTGATCCTGCGCGGTGGACAATTCCTGCCGACGGCGGGTGTCGTCCATGGCCACGCGCTGGCCGTTCTTGTCGTCCATGGTCAAGGGCCCTGCGCCTGAGAGCATGTCCATGTTATGGGTCAGGCCGTCGCAGACGGATTTGCGGTTGGCGGGAGTATCGGCAATGGGCATGCCCGGCTTGCCCGCCGACGCGGACGAGGCCGGGGCGACCGCCGAAGGAGCCAGGGGCGCGACAGTCCCCGATGTCTTGACGTTCTTGTAATCGGTGCCGGTAGGCGGGGGAGTATCGGAATAGTGCACCGTGCCGCTGGCATCTTTCCATTTGTAGGCCTGGGCCGAGGCCGCGGTGGCAACGACGATCAGCATGAGGGGCAGCAGGCGGCGCATGGGAGATCCCGGCAAAGGTCGTGCGCACTAGTTAACATCCCAGGCAGCGGGGCACAAGCTCCGGCACCGGCAACCCCAGGCAAATGTGACTTACAGCCCATGGTTTACACTGTGGGCGTCATCTTACGGACGAGCCCATGAGCGACGCGTTGCCGCCCCGCCGGCCACCCCATCGCGGTATCTACCTGCTGCCGAACCTGTTCACCACGGGAGCGATGTTCGCCGGGTTCTACGCCATCGTGGCCTCCATTGGCGGCCACTACCGGGACGCGGTGATCGCGGTATTCGTCGCGGCGATCCTGGATGGCCTGGACGGGCGGGTGGCCCGCATGACCCACACCCAGACCGAATTCGGCGTGCAGTACGACTCGCTTTCGGATCTTGTCAGCTTCGGCCTGGCGCCGTCGCTGGTTCTCTACAACTGGTCGCTGAAGTACCTGGCCCTGCATGGCGAGGCCTGGGGCAAGGCGGGCTGGGCGGCGGCATTCCTGTATGCCGCATGCGCGGCCCTGCGCCTGGCCCGGTTCAACACCCAGGTGGGCGTGGCCGACAAGCGCTACTTCCAGGGGCTGGCCAGCCCCGCCGCGGCGGGTTTATGCATGTCGTATGTCTGGGCCATGGAAGAGTTCGACATTCCCGGCGGCGATGTCGACATCCTGTCGCTGATCGTGGCGGCGGTGGCCGGCCTGCTGATGGTCAGCCGCTTTCGCTACTTCAGCTTCAAATCGTGGCCCGAGCGGGTGCCCTATACGTGGCTGGTGCTGATGCTGCTGGCGCTGGTGGCGTTGGCGGTGGCCACGGGGAGCGTGATGTTCTCCATCGCGCTGGTCTACGTGGCATCGGGCCCGGTGATCACCCTGTGGGGACGCGCCACCCATCGGCGCCGCCCCCGCCGTGCGTCGGAAAAGACATGAGCGCGGGCCTCCGCCAACGCGAGGTCAATCGCCTGCTCGGCCTGTCGCCCATGCGGCTTCGCGCTCGCGGTCCGATGCTGGCCGACAGTGCCAGGGCCGCCGCGGAGGAGCCTACGATGGACATGTCCGGCGCGGCTTGCGTGTTGATCCTCCCGGCCGGTTGCAGCCCGGCCGCTCTGGACATGCTCGGCCGGGCCGTCCAGGCCTACGGCCCGATGCTGGCGCGTGCGGCGCGCATCGAGGTTCGCGACGGCGCTCTGCCCGCCGTCCCGGCCGCGCGTGCCTACCTTGCCTTCGGTAGCGAGCAGGCCCAGGCGCTCGGGCGCGAGCTTCCCTCCGCGGTCCTGGCCGCCGCTGAAGTGGTGCTGGTGGATCCGCCGACGGCCCTGCAAGGCGATGGCGCCGCCAAGCGGCGGTTGTGGACCGCCATGCGCACGGTACGCCGTGCCCTGCGGCCGAGGACATGACCGATGGTGACCGCGGCTCTCCCTGCGGTTGAACT
>Ga0307510_10002208_pt1 | contig 21991 bp, 16 predicted proteins | sample 12_EM_MG_FD_207224 | JGI IMG/M metagenome (GOLD analysis project Ga0307510, IMG submission 207224) | Populus trichocarpa ectomycorrhiza microbial communities from riparian zone in the Pacific Northwest, United States - 12_EM | ecosystem: Host-associated > Plants > Roots > Unclassified | place...
CGCGTACGCGACGGGCGACTACTGGCAGGTTCCCGCGCGCGTGGCGGGAAACGGCAGCCTGGACTGGCCCACCACCAACGGCGCGCCGGACGCGGTGAAATCCCGTGGCATGCACCATCGCGCGGCATTGGGCGTTTCCACGCTTCGTGCCAATTACACCGAGTGCTGCTGCCGCATCGCATCGCTGTGCGACCAACTGCGCGCCGCGGGGGCGGCAAAGAAGGCCACACCCGGGACGGTCACGCCCGCGCCCTCCAGGCCGCTGCAACCCGTGGCACCAGGCAGGCCCGTGGCACCGACCAAGACGACAAGGGCGACGGTGAAAGTCGCCAAGGCGACCAAGGCAGGCAAGACAGCCAAGGCCACACGTAAGTCCCGCTGAGCTCGAGGACTCCGATGACACGGCAGTGGCAAAAACTGAGGTGCATCGACGATCGAAATAGGGTCGAGGAAGTCGAGATCAGCCAGCGGGTGTTTGCAATTTTTGGAGCATGGCTTTGGAGTTGGCACTATCTGGATTCAGCTCGAGTGTTTTTTTGTAACTCTCGATAGCCAGTTTCGTTTGACCATTGTCCATGTATGCCTCGCCGAGGCTATCGTAAGCATTGGATGATAATGGGTGGGCAGCGACGTTCCGCTGAAAATAGCGATAGCGTCGGTGTACTGCTTTTCGCGAAGCAGTCGGTAGCCGGCATCGTTGACAGAGCGTTCGGAGATTTTTCCGGCTGCTATCTCGGAAGCAAAATCCTTCAGGGCCTGCGTTGCGCCGTGAGCTTGGAGGTCTTGCGCGAAACGCAGGTTGAACGAGTCGAACGTGTCGTAGTTCAGCCAACGGAAAGAAGGGTGATCACCGCCCAGTGCAGTTTCTGTAGTGGCTTGAGCAACGGAGAGCCCGCTCATACTGTTGTCGAAGAGAATGATCGCAGAGCGGCGCTTGAGATCGGCGACAACATAGGCCTTGAAGATGCCGTTGTCGCCCCAGTGCCAAAGATAGGTGCCGGATGCGTTCTTTTCGATCCAAAGCATAGGATGTCGATCACGCTCGCTCAATAACCTGGGACCTTGCCAAACGGGGCAAAGAAGACCGCGCCGGCAACAGCCACCCGTGGCTCCCCGTCCTGCCAGGATGAGTGTCCGCCGGGCACGGAAATCTGTCCGCGGACACTGGCCTGCGCGAACGCCTTGCGGTTTTCCCCCTGATCCACGCACATTGGCCATGGCACGGCAGTTGCAGCGCTGGGTGCGGGCGCGGGGTGCGCGAGAGGGACGGACATGTTCGCTTATAACCTGGAGATGGCCCTGCGCAGCCTGAAGCGAAACCGCGCGCTCACGCTGCTAATGGTGCTGGCGATTGCACTGGGCATCGGGGCGAGCATGACCACGCTCACGGTGCTTCACGTGCTTTCCGGCGATCCGATACCCGAAAGCAGCGCCCAGCTCTACTACCCGCAGCTGGACCCGCGTGACATGGACGGCTACACGTCCACCAGCAAGCCGCCTGACCAGCTTTCCTACCCCGACGGCATGGCCCTTCTCAAGGCCGCCCGGGGCACCCACCAGGCGCTGATGACCGGTGGCGCGGTACCGATTCAGCCAGCCCAGTCGGGCATCGAGCCGTTCATCGAGGACGCGCGCTACACCACGGCCGACTTCTTCCCCATGTTCAACGTGCCTTTCATCTTCGGCCACGCCTGGGCTTCGACCGAAGATGCGGCCAAGGCGCGCGTGGTGGTGATCACCCGCGAACTCAACGACAAGATCTTCAACGGCAAGGACAGCACGGGGCAGTCGCTGCGCGTGAACGGGCATGACCTGCGCATCGTCGGCGTGATCGACAACTGGCGTCCGAACCCGCATTTCTACGACCTCAACATGAGCACCTTCTCGGAGAAGGAGAATGTGTTCGTGCCCTTGTTCACTGCCCGTGACCTGTTGCTCGAGCGCAACGGCTCGTCCGATTGCTGGGGCAACAACGGGAATGACGGCGAGCACATGGAAACGTCCGATTGCGTATGGCTGCAATTCTGGGTGCAACTGGACTCGCCGGCCAAGGCTGCCGACTACAAGGAATTCCTGGTCCACTACAGCCAGGAGCAGAAGGCCCTGGGTCGGTTCCAGCGGCCGCCGAACGTCCAGCTGCGCAACGTGATCGAATGGCTGGACTACAACAAGGTGGTGCCGGGGGACGTCCGCTTGCAGGTGTGGCTGGCCTTGGGCTTTCTGGTGGTGTGTCTGGTCAATACCGTGGGACTGATGCTGGCCAAGTTCCTGCGTCGAGCCTCGGAGCTGGGCGTGCGCCGTGCCCTGGGCGCGTCGCGCCGGGTGATCTTTACCCAATTGCTGGTGGAAGCGGGCTTGGTGGGACTGGTAGGTGGCCTCGGCGGCCTGCTGCTGTCGCTGCTGGGCTTGTGGCTGGTGCGCCTGCAACCTTCAGACTATGCCTCGCTGGCCCGCCTGGACCTGCCGATGCTGCTGGCGACCTTCGTGCTGGCGGTATCGGCCACGCTCGTCGCCGGAATGCTGCCTGCCTGGCGCGCCTGCCAGGTGGTGCCCGCCCTTCAGCTGAAGAGCAACTAGGGAAAAGCCATGGACATCATGCCGATTCTTGCCTCGCTGCGGCACCACAAAATCACCGCGCTGCTGGTGGTCCTGGAGATCGCCCTTACCTGCGCCATCGTCTGCAATTCGGTGTTCCTGATTTCCCAACGCATCGACCGCATGAACATGCCCAGCGGGGTTGCCGAGGATGAAGTGATCCAGATCCAGACAGCCGATATCGGGCGCCGCGCCGACACCATGGCGCGTGCCCGGGAAGACCTGGCCGCCATCGAAAAGATCGCCGGCGTGAAGAACGTGGCGCTGAGCAACCAGGTGCCCTTTGGGCGTTCGTCCAACAACAGCACGATCAAGCTTGATCCCAACCAGAAGACCGAGTCGCTCAACGCCACCATGTACCAGGGCCAGGACGTGATCCAGGCGCTGGGCGCGCAGGTGATCGCCGGTCGCGACCTCACCCACGAAGACAACGTGGACCTGTCGGTGGTCATCGCCTCGAAGCTTACGGTCATTCCCAAGGTCGTGGTGATCTCCAGCGGCATGGCGGAAAAGCTCTGGCCTGGCCAGAGCGCGGTGGGCAAGACGATCTACCTGGGTGACAAGCCGATGATGGTGGTCGGCGTGCTAAGGCACCTGGTACGGCCTTCCATCTGGGACTGGAACACCGCCGACTACAGCATCGTCATTCCCATGCGCATAGGTGCCACGCCCGGCACCAACTACATCATCCGTACGGCGCCGGCCGATCGCGAGCGCGTGCTCCAGCAAGCCGTTGCCGCGCTCAAGGTGATCAATCCCAATCGCCTCATCCTGAAGAAACGTAGCTTCGACGAGGTGCGGCGCGAGTACTTCCAGGACGATCGCTCCATGATCGGCCTGCTGGTGGGCGTTTGCGTGGCCCTGCTGGTGGTGACCGCGCTGGGCATCGTGGGCCTGGGAAGTTTCTGGGTGGCGCAACGGCGCCGGCAGATCGGCGTGCGACGCGCGCTGGGCGCCACGCGCGCAAACATCCTTCATTACTTCCAGACCGAGAATTTCATCCTGACCACCGTGGGCATCGCCGCGGGCGCCGCTCTGGCCTATGGCGTGAATGGTTTGTTGATGCAGCACTACGAGCTACCGCGTCTTCCCGGTGCCTATCCCGCGGCAGGGGCCATCCTGCTGTGGCTCGTGGGCCAGGCCGCGGTGCTGTGGCCGGCCCTGCGCGCGGCAGCGGTGCCGCCGGTGGTGGCCACGCGCAGTACATAGGTCTTCGCAGCCAGGCGCCGATCCGGCGTCTGGTTGCGTGTGCCTGGAACGAACCCCATCAAGACGATGCTTGCGGCTTGCTCGCCGGGCATGCTATTGCACTGTGCGGAGCCGGGTGATCGCGATGCCCGACGACTGTTCGGTAAAGATGGGGCTTTGGGGGTCAGAGTATTTACTCTGACCCCGTTCAGCGATAGTCGTTCGATGTGGATGGGGCAGGACACGTGAGGGAGATCGCCAACGTGGTACGTTCAAAGTTGATCATGGCCGCCATGGCGGCGTGCCTTTCCTTCACGCCAAGCGCGTTTGCCGATCCAACGCTGCAATCCGCCGCGCCGTCGAGCCCCTGGTTGTTCGTATCCACCACTTTCGCGCCCAGCGAAACCGGCATGCCCTACGTGGGCAATGGCTACTTCAGCCAGAGAATTCCGCCGGCGGGTGCCGGCTACCTTGCCAACGTCGGGCGCACCAACTGGCCCATCGATGCGGCCCGTGGCGTGCAGTCGCTCCTGGCGGGTTTCTACGCATCGGGCAAGTTCTCCAACATCTATCGCGATGAAACCAAGCGCGTGCCGGCATTGCTGCCCACGTGGAGCTCGATGGACTTTGCTTCGCCGTCGGGACAGTACACCGCGGCCAGCGCGAAACTCGCCGACATCGACGGCTACCGCCAGGTGCAGGACCTGCGCACCGGCCAGATCACCACCTCCGGCACCTGGAAGGCGCCCGGCGGAGAAACCACGGCGTTCCAATACCGGGTGTTCACCAGCCGCGCGCGCAAGCATGTGGGCATCGTCGAACTTCGCCTGACGCCGAACTGGAACGGCACGCTGAAGGTCACCGGGTGGTTCGATGGCGCCGGTGCGGCACGCCTGGTGCCAGGCTCGGCGAAGGTGGATACCTCCGCGCACCGCACGACGCTCACGGCCACTACGGCAGGTACCAGGGTGGGACTTGCCATGACATCGATCCTGCAGCTGCAGGGCGGGGCCACCATGACTGGCGAGGCCGCAGCGACAGACAAGGCCTTGAGTGGCGGTGAAAAGGTCACCGTGGCGGTGAAGGCCGGCCAGACCTACACCTTCACCAAGGTCGTGGCGGTCGCCACTTCGAAGGATTCATCCGATCCCGCGGCGATTGCCGCGAAGGAAGCGCAGGCCGCCGCCGGCGCCGGCGTCGAGGCCGTGCTTGCCGAAAGCCGCGCTGCCTGGGACAAGGTCTGGCAGGGCGACATCGTGATCGACGGCGCGCCGCAGCTGCAGAACGTGGTGCGCTCGGGGATATACAACCTCTACGCCAGCATCCGCGACGATGCGCCTGGCATGCTCGGTCCATCGGGCCTGAGCAGCGACAGTTACGCCGGCATGGCCTTCTGGGACTCAGACACCTGGATGATGCCCGCGCTGCTGGCGGCGCACCCGGATATCGCCCGGTCCATGGTCGATTACCGCTTCGATACCCTGGCCGCGGCAAAGAAGAATGCCAGCGCCAATGGCCGCCTCGGATCGTTCTATCCGTGGACGGCAGCCGACGATGGCTCCATCCACGAAGACTGCTACGGCACCCGGGCGGACGAGAACGACAAGATCCTGGCCGACCCGAATTACAGCTGCAGCCAGGAATTCCACCTGCAGGCGGATGTCGCCATGGCGCAGTGGAACTACTTCGCGGCGACCGGCGACCGTACGTGGCTGGCATCGAAGGGTTTCCCGGTGCTCGCGGCGGTCGCTGATTTCTGGACCAGCGTGGCAACGCCCGTCGCCAACGGCGGCTTCGCGGTGAACAACGTGCAGCCGCCGGATGAAGACCATTTCGGCGTGAACAACTCCGCCTATACCAACGCCGCGGCATCCCAGGCGATCAAGCACGCCATCGCCGCGGCGGGCCTTCTGGGTAAACCCGTCCAGCCTCGCTGGCAGGAAGTGGCCGACGGCCTGGTCAAGACCATTCCGTTCGACGCGGTGAACCAGCGCCACCTGGAATACGACGGCTATGATGGGTCCACGGTCAAGCAGGCCGACGTGGTGCTGATGACCTATCCGCTGCATTACCCGATGCCCACCCAGGTGGCGCTGAACGACATCAACTACTACGTGCCGCGTACCCGCGCCAACGGCCCGGCCATGACCGACGCCATCCATTCGATCGCAACGTCGGCGCTGGACCTGCCCGGATGCGCGGCCTATACCTTCATGATCCGCAGCTATCTGCCGCAGCTGCACGAACCGTTCTTCCAGACCAGTGAAACCACCGAAGGCGGCCCGCTGAATTTCCTTACCGGTACCGGGGGCGTGCTGCAGCAGTTCCTTTATGGCTTCAGCGGGCTGCGCTTCGGCGTCGATGCGATCGAACTGGATCCCAGCCTGCCGCCGCAGTTGCAGGGGCTGACATTGAACGGCCTGCAATGGCAGGGCCGCGTATTCACCATGCGCATCACCCGCGACAAGACCACGGTGACGCTCGCTTCGGGCAAGGCGATCCCGGTGACCACGCGTGCAGGCAAGCGCATGCTCGAGCCCGGCACGCCGCTGGTGCTCGACACCCGCAAACCCGACCTGCAGCCCACCGACAACCTGGCCCGCTGCCAGGCCACGTCGGCTACTTCGGCGATTGCCGCCAACCCACCGGTGGCCGCGGTGGATGGCTCGATCGCCACCAGCTGGACGCCGGTGGGCGGGAAGGGCACGCTGACCATCGCCCTGGGCAAGCCCGCGGCGATCACCAGCGTGCAGGTGACGCGCGGCGCCGGCGAGAAATTCAACTATGCGGTGGATGCTTCGAACGATGGCCAGGCATGGTGGCCGGTGGGGGCCACGCCGGCCCCTGGCGCCGGCGACGTGGACACCATTACCGCAGCCGCGGGAAGCAGGAGTGCGAAATACCTGCGCGTGGTGGTGGACGGCAAGTCGGGTGCGCCCCCCGTCCACGTGGTTGAGGTGTCAGTCAGTGGCGGGAGCCAACCGTGAAGGGGTGAATGGCCTACCTGCTCGATGCCGCTGACGCCCCGCGGCATGGATACCTCCGGGTATAACCGTGGGCTGATTCCCTGCCGCAAGAAATTAAGGAATGCCGGCCAGAGGGCACTGCCGTGGCCCTACAAGGCGCATCGACGCGGCGCTGCGTCGTCATTCTGAACAGCTAACCCACAACTTCACGAATTCTCCGCAACATGATGTTGCGATGCATGATGACAGCAGCAAATTCCTTCGCGCATGCTGCATCGGCAGCGCCGAGGGGGGCGCTTTCATCCGCTCCGGGGAGATTTGATGGACCATCGTTGCTTGTCGCACGTGCTCACCGTGCGCTCCTTCCGTCTGCACCCAAGGCCGCTTGCCGCCGCCTGTGCCACGGCCCTCTTGCTCTCATCCATCGCCCCAGGCGCCCTGGCGCAGGACACCACCCAGCCGCCACCGGCCAATGACAGCAGTACGCAGGCGACCATGCCCACAGGCCAAGCGCCCGCCAAGGCCGACAAGAAGAACCAGAAGAAATCCGAGGATTCGGTCAGCCAGCTCGATGCGGTCATCGTGACGGGCATCACGGCCAGTATTCAGAGTTCCCAGCGCGCCAAGGAGAATTCCAACAGCATCATCGAGGCGATCTCGGCCGAGGACATCGGCAAGCTGCCCGATTCCTCCATCGCCGAAAGCCTGTCCCGCCTGCCGGGCCTGGCCACGCAACGCGTGGCGGGCCGTGCGGACATGATTTCCATCCGCGGCACGTCCCCGGACTTCACCGGCACGACCTTGAATGGCCGCGAGCAGGCCACGATCGGTGAAAACCGCGGCGTGGAGTTCGACCAGTACCCATCCGAACTGATCAGCGGCGCGGCGGTGTACAAGACACCCGATGCCACGCTGATCGGCCAGGGCCTTTCAGGCACGGTGGACTTGCACACCATCAAGCCGCTGGACCTGCCCAAGCAAACGATCGCCCTGAACGTTCGTGGCGAGCACACCACCAATGGCGAGCTCAACCCCTCCAGCGGCGTCAACACGTGGGGCCATCGGGCGAGCTTTTCGTACATCGACCAGTTCTTCGACCATACCCTGGGTGTTGCCGTGGGCGTCGCGCAGCTGGATTCGCCGGTCCAGGAGCGCCAGTACCAGGCGTGGTGGTGGGCGAACAACAACGGCCCCGATGGTGCCGAAGGCATCTGGGGCGCACCGCATACCCCGGGCCTTCCCGAAGGCGTGATCTCGCAGGAGGGCATGCAGCTGCGCGCGCGCAGCGAGCGGCAGTTGCGCAATGGCCTGATGACCGTGATCGAGTGGGCGCCCGGCGACAACTACCATTCCACGCTGGACCTGTACTACTCCACCTTCAACCAGCGCCAGATCACCAACGGCCTGCAATGGTCGAGCAGCCCTTACGACAACGTGTCGTATTCCGACGTGGGCGTGACGCCCAAGCAGCCGTATCCGATCGTCACTTCCGGCGTGATCAGCGGCCTGAAGCCGATCATGCAGAACGAGTACAACAAGGAACACGACAAGCTTTTCTCGGCGGGCTGGAACAACCAGTACGACTTCGGCAACGACTGGCTGGGCACCGCGGACATTTCGTATTCATCGGCGAAGGTCAACCTGCATGATGCGTACCTGTTCTCCGGGCTTCCGAACGGTGGTACCACCACGTCGGGCTTCTCCAATCACGCCGACAATGGCTACCCGTATTTCTCTCCGGGTACGGACTTCACCAACCCGGCGAACGTTGCCTTTACCGATCCTGATAACTACGGATACAACGGTCGCGAGGAATTCGACAAGCAAAAAGACACCATCAAGGCGATTCGCCTGGAGATGAGCCATCCGCTGGGCTGGATATTCTCCACCGTCGACTTTGGCGTCGACTACTCGGACCGTAAGAAGACCAAGACGGCCGACGTGAATTTCGTCTTCCTCAATGGCAACGGCAATGGCGTAGACGCTCCCTACGATCACGACTTCTCCGCCCCGATCAATCCGGCGTTCCTCTACAACCCGAGCTACATCGGCTACGGCGGCGTCCCGGGCATCATCAATTACGATGTCCTCGATGCCCTGCGCAACCAGTTCTACCTCGTTCCGCGAAATGGTGCCGGCGACTATTCGCGCAACTACACGATCGAAGAAAAGGTCCCCGTGGCCTACGCCCGTTTCAACATCGACACGACGCTCGGTGATATTCCGCTCGGCGGCAACGTGGGCCTCCAGGCGGTTCGCACCGACCAGTCGTCCGATGCATTGCAGACCAACAATAGCGGTGTCCTCGTCGGTCATATCAGTGGTGGTGCCAAGTACAACAAGTTCCTGCCCAGCCTGAACCTCAAGGCGGAAATCGGCGAACGGCAATACCTGCGCTTCGGCTTTGCCAAGACCATGACGCGCGGGCGCATCGACGATGAAAAAGTCGCCAGTTCCGCTTATGTCTACCAGGTCCTGGACGGCCCGCAAGCGGGGCAGGTGGCCTGGACGGGTAGCGGCGGCAATCCGAAATTGAGGCCCTACGTGGCCGTGGGTACGGATCTTTCGTGGGAGAAATACTTCGGCAAGGCGAGCTTCCTGGGTGCTGCGGTGTTCCACAAGAACCTCTTGAACTATATCTATAACAAGACGGTGCTCGACCACGATTTCTCCAACAACATCAACGACACCCCAACCCTGGTGCCGACGTCGAACATCGGCTCGTACACGCTTCCGGAAAACGGTACCGGCGGCAAGATGGACGGCGTGGAACTTTCGTGGAACCTCGAAGGTGCGCTCGCGGCGCAGGCGCTGGATGGTTTTGGCGTCCAGGGGAATTTCTCGCTGACCAACAGTTCCATCCCGGTCAGTTCGGTATCGTCCATCCCGGGAGGACCCAAGACTTTGCCGGGGTTGTCGCGCAAGGTGGCCAACATTGCTCTTTATTACGAGAAATACGGGTTCTCCGTCCGCGTGGCCGAGCGCTATCGCTCCGCATTCACGGGCGAAGCGGTGGCACTGTTCGACCAGCTGGGCTATCAGCAGGTGCTGGCCGACAAGCAGACCGACGTCCAGCTCGGCTATGCGTTCGACCAGGGCCGCTGGAGCGGTCTGTCGATCCTGCTGCAGGTGGTCAATGCCACCAATTCCCCGTACAAGACCGTGCAGATTTCCGGGCTTCCCAACGGCATCCAGGTGATGCGTCCGCTGGACTACAATTCCTGGGGCCGCACCGTGATGTTCGGGGTCAACTACAAGCTCTGACCGATGCCACCGGCGTTACGAACTCGTAACGCCGGCGGGTGTTGAATGCGTGGACCTTTACACGAAAGGCACGCTCATGAAGACGCGGATCGGTGTGATTGCCCTGGCCTGTGCAGGCACGTGGCTCGTGGTGGCTGGCAGCGCGGCAGCGCAGGATCTGAGCAAGCTCGGCGGCCTGATGGGTGGTGGCGGCACCTCGATGAAGTCCGGCAGCATGGGCAATGTCACGGGCCTGCTGCAGTACTGCGTGCAGAACAACTACCTGGGCGGAAATTCCGGCGCCGCGGGTATCAAGGACAAGCTCCTCGGCAAGATGGGCGGCGCCTCATCCACCCCCATGGCCGGCGGCGATACCTCCGCCAGCAAGGGCAACATGTTGTCCAAGCTCACCGGCGGCTCGAGCGCAGCCAGCCAGGGCAGCAGCAGCGCGACCAGTGATCCGTCTTACCTGAGCGGCGCGAAGGGCATCCTGCAGGGCAGCGGCGGCCAGTCGGTCGATTTGAACAGCCTCGGCGGCGGCAACAGCGACCTTAAATCCAAGCTCACTACCAAGGTGTGCGATACCGTGCTCAAACAGGGCAAATCGTTCCTCGGGAAATGAATGCTGCGAATGCTGCAGTTTTTTGACTAAATCGAGGTTGCTCCTTATAAATCCGTGCTATTCGTAAGTTCTTGACCGGATTGGGGAGCATTGATGATGATGTCGTGGGCATGCGCGTCCTTGCTTTTGGCCGCGCCGATTTTGGCCACTGCGGCCGACGTCAAGAACGGTCCCTACACGTTCGACAACTGGCCCACGCATTACGTGTTCTCCGATGGAACCGACGCCGGCCTGGCGGTGAAGTACCAGTACGACGTGGATCGCTATTCCGGCGATGGCAGCTTCGAGGATGCCCAGACGAACCGGCGCAAGGAGTTCGGCGCCTTCATCAAGAAGCCGGGTGTCTACGATGCGACTGCCGTCTACGATTTCCAGGCCAGGACGTGGCTGGATGTCTTTGCCCGCGTGCAGACCAAGGCCCTGTTCGGTACCGACCTAGGTGCCTTGCGCGCCGGTTTCAGCAAAACCCCGGTTGGATTCGAGGGCAACACCGGTACCGGTTCCACCACGTTCCTGGAGACAGCGCTGCCGATCCAGGCGATTTATGCCTCTCGCCGGCTCGGCGTGGATTGGGCCCTTGCGCGACCTGCATACATCATCAACCTCGGCTACTACACAGGCGGCGACCTGCAGGGCGATTCAGACGGGCACATGGTGGCCGGCCGCGTGGCATGGACGCCTTTCAATGCCCCGGGGAACGTGCTGCACCTGGGTATTTCCGCATCCCGGGAAACACCGGACTGGATCACCGATGGACGGGGCGTTGCAACGCCTCCAGGTTCGCGGTTGCGGGCGAAGCCGGAGGCCAGCCTTACCGACATCCGCCTGATTGACTCAGGCGTCCTGTCGTTCACCGATTCGATCGACCGACGTGGCCTGGAAGGCCTCCTGATCGAAGGTCCCTGGTCGGTGCAGGCTGAATACCTGCGCGCGGACATCAACCGCCAGGGCAACCGGCCTTCGTATTCGGCCGATGGCTACTATGCCTTCGTCAGTTGGGTAGTCACCGGCGAATCGCGTGGCTATGCAGCGGGCAATGTCGCCGACGTCAAGCCGAAAGGCCCATGGGGCGCGGTGGAACTTGCCCTGCGTTACAGCGAACTGAACCTGGACGACGGCGTGAACCTGGGCGGCAGGGAGCACGACATCACCTTCGGTGCGAACTGGTACATCAACCGCTACCTGAAGCTCCAGGGTAACTACGTCCATGCCGACAGTACTCGCCGCGACGTGGTGGTGGATCCGAACGTCGTGGAATTTCGCGCGCAAGTGATGTTCTGATTTTAATTCCCGGCTTCGGGAAACACACCGGTGGCCCCCATCGTCCGTGCGAATCGCGCGGCGATCCCGGCCAGTTCCGTGGCAATGGGAGGATCATCCAGAAGCTCCGCTTCCACGCCCGCCATGAGCGCCAGACTCGCCACGCCAAGGGTGGAATCCGCACCGGTGGTAAGGATGCACGTGCTGCCGGTTTCGGCCTCCAGTACGCCGCACCAGGCTGGAATGCTGGATGAGAGCTCGGCAAACGAGCCTTGCAGGCGCAGCCGGATGCGATGCTCGAAGGGCGCGATGGCTATGGCTTGTTGGATGTAGGCGGCGGTCCCGCCGGGCGGTTCGGACGGCTCGAAGGTGGATCCGGTGGCTTCGGGCGAGCGGATACGGTCGACGCGGAAACTGCGCCAGCCGGCACGCTCGACATCCCATGCCACCAGGTACCAACGGTGGCCGAGCCTTGCCAGGGAGCAAGGCTCCACCACGCGGCCGGTAACGGCGCCTTCATGGCTTGCGTACTCGAAGCGAAGGCGGCGGTGGTCACGGCAGGCGGCAGCGATAAGGGTAAGCGCCGCGGCATCGGCCAGGGGCCCCATGCCGTGCAGGTTCACCGTTACCGCCTGGATGGCCGTGGCGCGATCGCGCAGGCGCACGGGCAGCATCTGGCCAAGCTTCTGCAGCAGCGATCGCGCGGCGGGTTCCAGATTGCCCACCAGGCCACTGGCTGCGTGCAGCGCCACCGACAACGTCACGGCCTCGTCGTCGTCCAGCAGCACCGGCGGCATCGAGGGGCCGCTACCCAGGGCATAACCACCGCCATGTCCGGCGCTGGCGTGCACGGCGTAGCCAAGCGCGCGCAACTTGTCCACATCCCGCCTGAGCGTGCGCGGGTCTATCTCAAGCCGTTTGGCGAGGTCCGCGCCGGGCCACCCTCGCCGCTGCTGAAGCAACGAAAGCAAGCGGAGCAGGCGGGCAGAGGTCGGCAGCATGGGGGCAGTGTATCTTCGCGGACCGTTTCTGTCCGCAAAGCCGCCCTATCTTCGGAAACACCTTCCCATGCACCGGAGCATCCCGATGGCCACCTCCACCCATACCGGCAGCTGCCACTGTGGTGCGGTCCGTTACCAGGCCGAACTCGACCTGGCATCGGGCAGCGGCAAATGCAATTGCTCGATCTGCAGCAAGGTCCGGCTGTGGGGCGTGATCGTCAAACCCGACCAGTTCAAGCTGCTCAGTGGCGAGGATGCATTGTCCGACTACCAGTTCGGTACGCGCAGCATGCATTGGCTGTTTTGCCGGCACTGCGGTGTGCACGCCTTCGGCAAGGGCCATCTGGCCGAGCTCGGCGGAGAGTTCATCTCGGTGAACCTGGCAAGCCTGGATGACATGTCACCCGAGGTGCTGGCGGCCATTCCCGTCAGGGTTGCCGACGGCCGCCACGACAACTGGATGGAATCGCCCGCCGTCACGAGCTATCTCTGACCCGACCTATTGCCTCGATCTAAATGGCGAAGGTTGCTACGATCCGGCACTGACGGCGGATCGGAGATTCAACATGCGCTTTGGCAACGCTTTCATGGGCGTGGTATTCGCCGTGGCAATCTCTACGCATGCCTGGGCGGCCACGCCGCCGGCCGGATACTCGGGTAATCCCGTGTTTCCCGGCTGGTATGCGGATCCAGAAGCCGCCATCTTCGGCCATCAGTACTGGATCTATCCCACCACGTCGCTCAAGTACAGCGCGCAGGTGGGTTTCGATGCGTTCTCTTCTCCGGATCTGGTGCACTGGACCAAGCATCCGCAGGTGCTGGACATGAAAGACATCCCCTGGGCAAAGAAAGCCTTGTGGGCCCCGGCCATGATCGAGAAAGACGGCAAGTACTACTTCTTCTTCGCCGCCAACGACATCCAGAGCGACAAGGAGCTCGGCGGCATCGGCGTGGCGGTGAGCGACAAGCCGCAGGGGCCGTTCAAGGACCTGCTTGGCAAGCCATTGATCGGCGCCTTCCACAACGGTGCGCAGCCGATCGACCAGTTCGTGTTCAAAGACGACGACGGCACGTACTACATGATCTACGGCGGCTGGAAGCATGCCAATATCGTCAGGCTGAAGCCGGACTTCACCGGCGTGGAGCCCATGGCCGACGGCACCGTGTTCCGTGAAATTACCCCGGGGCCGGAATACGTCGAAGGCCCGATGATGTTCAAGCGCAACGGCAAGTACTACCTGATGTGGTCCGAAGGCGGCTGGACCGGCCCGGACTATTCCGTGGCCTACGCCATTGCCGACAAGGTCACCGGTCCGTTCAAGCGCATCGGCAAGATCCTTCAGCAGGATCCGAAGGTCGCCACGGGGGCAGGGCACAATTCCCTGTTCCATGTGGCCAGGGACGACAGCTGGTACATCGTCTATCACCGCCATCCGTTGGGCGATACCGTTGGCAATGACCGGGTAACCTGCATCGACCGCATGTACTTCGACAAGGATGGCCGCATCCTGCCGGTGAAGATCACCAACGAAGGCGTCAAGGCCAATCCGCTTCAGTGACCGCGCTTATGCCCTGCGGCAACCGCAGGCATGGGTGCCTGCGGCGTCGCGTAGGTATCGCAAAGATAGTTCACGAACGCTGAAACTTTCGGGCTTACCAGCCTGCGTGAGGCATGCAGCACCCAGGCTTCCACCTGGCCGTCGCGCGCCTGGCCCCACACCACCAGGCGTCCGCTTGCCAGGTCGTCGTCAACGATCGAGCGAGCCAGCATGGCCGCACCTGCGCCTTCGCGCACGGCCTCGCGTATCAGCAGCGGCGTGGAGAACCACATGACGCCATGTGGCCGGTAGGTCATCTCGCGCTTGCCGTCCACGACTGTCCACGACGATGGATCGTTGCCGGCGCGCAGCACCGCCGGCACGGAGGGCGCGGGTTTGCCACGCGCGGCTTGCCTGGGCCGTGGTAACGACGGCGAGGCCACCAGGACGATGCCCGCGCGCAGGAAGCAGCGACCCACCAGTGTTTCGTCCGGCGCTGGATTCACGCGCACCACCACGTCATAACCGTCTTCGGCGAGGTCGACGAAGCGGTCATCGGCCGTCACTTCCAGCTGGACGTCGGGATAGGCCCTGGCGAAGCCCGCCGCGATGCGGCCCAGCGCCGAGTGGGCAAAGAACAGCGGTACGTTCACCCGCAGCCGGCCACGCACGCGGCCCATGCCTGCTGCGACATCGTTGCCGGCCTCGGCGATCTCACCCAGCAGGCCCTCGGTGCGCGCATGCAGCATCGTACCCTCGTCGGTGAGCCGCAGCGTCTGCGATCCGCGCTCGATCAGGCGCACGCCCAGGCTTTCCTCCAGGTCGCGGACCCGGCGGGACAGCGTGGCCTTCGGTTGTCCCGTGGCGCGACTGGCACGTCCGAAGCCGCCATGCAGGGCCACCAGGTTGAAGTAGGACAGCGCGGAGAGGTCCATGCTGGTGTTCCGTATTCGAGACAAGGTATCTCGATATTAGGCCTTATGCCTCACTTTCGAAACACCTATGCTGGGGTCGTCCCTAGCCAAAAGGAGTCATTCCATGAGCATCCTCGTTACCGGCAGCACAGGCAAAATCGGCTCGCAGATCGTGAACAAACTCGCGGGAAAGGGCGTCCACGTGCGCGCCATGACCCGTTCCCCCGAGAAGGCTTCGTTCCCCTCGGGCATCGAAGCGGTCAAGGGCGACCTGCTCGATACCGCCAGCGTGCGAAGCGCCCTTCAGGGCGTAACCACGCTGTTCCTGCTTGTGCCCAACGCCCCCGATGAAATCACCCAGGCCATGAATACCGTGGGCCTGGCACACGATGCCGGGGTGCGCGGCATCGTCTACCTGTCAGTGACGCGCAGCGACGTATTCGCCGATGTGCCGCACTTCGCTACCAAGCATGCGGTGGAGCAGATGATGGCGCAGCGGGGCATCGGCGCCACGGTGCTCCGGCCGTCATACTTCATGCAGAACGACATCGGGCAGAAAGACCCGATGCTTGGTGGCGGCGTCTATGTCTCGCCCATCGGCGACAAGGGTGTGTCGATGGTGGATATCGATGACATCGCAGAAGCCGCGGCGCTCGAGCTGCTTCGCCGTGAAAAGTCCGCTGCGCCGCTGCCTACCGAAGTGTATGAATTGGTTGGGCCCGATGCCCTCACCGGCGAGGCCGTGGCACGCATCTGGACCGAGGCACTCGGGCGCGAAGTGAAGCATGGCGGCAACGACCTGGATGCCTTCGAGAACAAGATCGGGCAGTTCGCGCCCGGCTGGATGGCGTACGACATGCGCCTGATGATGCATCGCTACCAGCAGGATGGTGCGGTGGCCTCGAAAGGCGACATCGAACGTTTGACTGGCTTGCTGGGGCATCCGCCGCGCAGCTATCGGAACTTTGCGGCGGCTATGGCGAAGGCGTGGGCATCATCCGTTCAATGATTGCGCCTGGCCATGCGCCAGCACGTGGGAGACTTCCTTCGCCGCATTCATGAGCAGTTGCCTGGTGGCCGCCATGTTCACGGATGACCCGCGCCGTTCGATGAACGGGATGGTCATCGCACAGACGGCGTGATCGTGTTCGATCACCGGCGCTGAAAGATCGGTGACGCCATCGACCACCTGACTGGGGATCGTCGCAACGCCTGCCTTTCGAATCTCTCCAATAGCCGTTTCTATGGGCAGGCGGCGCAGGTTCGGCTCGTGCGCGGTCATGACCTTGAACCAGCGCTCGCGCGTTTCATCGTCCTGCCAGGCCAGCAGGACGTAGCCCGATGCCGAATGCGACATGGGGCGGCGGTGGCCGACGCGCACGACCAGGCCGATCTCGCCAGGAGGATCCACGCGCGCGATCACCACGATCTGCTCCTGTGAAGGCACGACCAGATGGCACGACTGGTCGACCTCGTCGGCGAGTCGATGCATCACCGGAAGCGCGGTCTCGACCAGGCTTTTGACCGGAGGCTGCTCCATCCCGAGGCGAAACAGGCGGGGGGTGATCGAGTAGGCGCCTTCCCCGTCAGGACGGCTGATGTAGTCGCGTTCTTCCAGGACCTGGAGCATGCGGAAGATTTCGCCGCGCGAGCGCCCCACGCCTTCGGATATTTCCGCGATCGTCAGCGGCGTGACCGCCTTTGCCAGTAGCTCGAGGATGTCCAGCCCCTTATCCAGAGCAGGGGCGCGGTACTTGGGTGACTCGGCGGTCATATCAGTCCATGAAGGTGGTTATGCGGATGAATAGTAGGTTCATATTTGCACACTCTCCAGTCTCTTCATGAGAGATGCGGCTGCTCCGTAAGGCGTTTGTCCCATGGACAAATAATGACCGCCACAGAATCACCGGTCGATGGCGACATGCGCCTCCCCGCGAAAGGTGCACTCCTTTACGAGTGTTAAAAATATGTTTATATGCAATCCACCGCATGCTGCGTTGCACCACCAAAATGTCTGATTTTTCACGACCTATTGTTTTTTTCATGAACACCAGTGAATAATGAATTCGCTAATGAACAATTGGAGCCGGTGGCATCCATGGCGCCGGCATGGGGTGGTGACAACGTTGTCGGACGGGGGCACGGTTCAGTGCAAATCGAGCATCCGCTGGAGAATGCAGGGCACGCCCCGGTCGTGAACACAGGCCGGCGAGATGGCGTGAGGTTCCTTGCACGCTCTTCTCTCATGGCCAGCTGGCTGTTCGTCGGCGCGGCCATGGCCCAGCCGGCCACCGCGCCAACGGCCGGCAAACTGTCCCCCGCAGCACAGGATGCGGCCTGGCAGCAGGCAAGCGCCAAATTCGCGCCGCAGCGCAAGGCCATTCTCGAGCGCGTAGCCAAGGGCGCCAACCAGGGACCTTTCCGAAGCGACTGGACATCGCTGCAGCAGTACCGATCACCCGCGTGGTACGACGATGCCAAATTCGGCATCTTCATCCACTGGGGCGTTTATTCCGTACCTGCCTTTGGCAGCGAGTGGTACTCACGCAACATGTATCAGCAGGGAACCAAAGAGTTCGCCCATCACGTGGCGACCTATGGCCCACAATCGACATTCGGCTACAAGGACCTGGTGCCCTTGTTCAAGGCCGAACACTTCGACCCTGCCGCGTGGGCGCAGCTGTTTCATGATGCGGGGGCCCGCTATGTCGTGCCGGTGGCTGAACACCATGACGGGTTCGCCATGTACGACTCCTCGCTTTCGGATTGGACGGCGGTAAAGAAAGGCCCGCACCGCGATGTCATCAGCCAGTTGGAAAAAGCGGTGCGGGCGCAGGGCATGCACTTCGGCGTGTCATCCCATCGAGCTGAGCACGACTGGTTCTTCGATGGCGGCCGCAAGTTCGACTCGGACGTGAACGACCCGCGCAATGCCGAGCTTTATGGCCCGGCGGTGGCTCACCTGAGCCAGGATGACCAGAACCTGGCGGCGGACTGGACTTACGTCTCGCAGGCATGGCTGGACGATTGGCTTGCGCGGACGGCCGAGCTGATCGACAACTATCATCCGGACATCATCTACTTCGACTGGTGGATCGGCCATCCGACCTTCCGCAACACCTTGCCGACGCTGCTTTCGTATTACTACAACGAAGGAGCCACGCGTGATGGCGTGGTGGTCAACTACAAGCTTGGCGATTTTCCCGAAGGTGCCGGCACGCTCGACATCGAGCGCGGGCAACTGTCGGGCATCCATCGGACCCATTGGCAGACCGATACATCCATCAGCAATGAATCGTGGGGATATATCGATCACGATACGTACAAGTCGCCGACATTCATCATTCATCTGCTGGTCGACGTGGTCAGCAAGAACGGCAACTTGATGCTCAACGTCGGACCGCGTGCCGACGGTACGATCCCGCAGGCCGCGCAGGACACGCTAAACAGTATCGGGCGCTGGCTGAAGTTCAACGGCGAAGCCATCTACGGCAGCAAGCCATGGCGTACCTACGGCGAAGGTCCGACCCAGGTCGCGGGCGGATCGTTCCAGGACGTCAAGACCAAGCCGTATACACCGCAGGACTTTCGCTTCACCACGGGCAACGGCAAGTTGTATGCGATCGAGCTGGGCTGGCCGGCGACGGCGACGGTGACCATCCATTCGATCAAGCCAACCGATGCGGTGACGCGCGTGGAGCTGTTGGGCGACGGCAGCGTGGTTCCCTTCACCCAGGATGCGAAAGGCCTGCATCTGCGTCTTCCCGCTCATCCTGTCGGTACGGATGCGTACGTCTATCGCATCACGTTGTCCCCGCCAACCTCGCTCAAGGCCGCCCCATGAAATATCGTCTATGGGTTTTCATTGCGTGCCTGGGCATGTTGCCGCTGGGCGCGCTTGCCAAAACGCCAAGCGCGCTGTTCTACATGATGGAAACTCAGAAATCGATCAACTCGTTCGAAGCGCACATCGACAAGATCGACGTACTGGTTCCGACCTGGTTCGGCGTTGACGAAAACGGCCTGGTTTCCGGCGCACCCAATACCTATGTTCTTGGCCTTGCCAAGGCACATCGGCTGCCGGTCATGCCGATCATCTCGGCGGGTGGCGACCGCAAGAAGTTTCACGATCTCCTGGCCAGCGAAACGGCCAAGAAAGCCATGATCGACGGCATGATCGTGCAAGCGAAGCTGTACGGCTTCGTCGGGTTTCAATTCGATTTCGAAAACATTGCCTGGACCGATCGTGATGCCTTGACGCTGCTGACCAGGCAAACAGCCGAGGCGCTGCACAAGCATGGCCTGAAACTCTCGATGGCGGTGGTGCCCAACGCGCCCGGGTATGCGGGCCGAGGACCGTTCGGCAAATGGATGTGGGAGTACTGGCGCGGCGCCTATGACCTCAAGGCGCTCGGCCAGGTGCTCGACCTGGTTTGCCTGATGACCTATGACCAGCACACCCGGTGGACCACCCCGGGCCCGGTCGCAGGCATGCCATGGGTGATGGAAAACCTGGAGTACGCCATCAAGGTGGTGCCGAAGGAAAAACTTTCGCTAGGCATTGGCCTGTACGGATATCACTGGTTTACCGGCAATCCGGTGCGCGAGGACGGCAAGGAAAGTTCGAATATTTCGGCCGACTACATCGATGCCGACGAATCCTTTCCGTTGGCCAAGCAGTTCAACGCCACCATGCAGTGGGATCCGGTCGAGCACGAATCGTGGTTCTACTTCTACCGCGACCAGATGCGCGAGTGGGTATTCCTGCCAGACGCACGCGCTTTTCGCGACCGCTACGACGTGGTGAAGCAGTACGGCCTGCAGGGATTCTGCGCCTGGGTGCTGGGCGCGGAAGACCCGAAAGTCTGGGAGACATTGCCCGATGCGGTCAGGTAGTAAACCGTAGGACGGGCGGCACGCAAGTAAGCGTAACGAAAGTTAAAACTCCTATAGATCGCGAAGTTAGTAAGTGAATGACGAGTTTTTGGAAACTCGGTAACCGTTTGTTGCAATGCGACTTGCATCGATCTTATTTCGGTTTATAAGCCTATCTGCGTCATATATAAACTAATTGTTTGTATATGAATAGTCTCACAAATAGATGAGATAAACGCAGCGCGGCAGCCGGGAGAGATTGGGCATGCGGGGCGTGAGCTTGTACAGCCAGGAATGGCACAGCGGTGGCAGGGCTGCGCTCTGCGCCACGTTCGATTTTCGGCTCCACGGGGAGGCTAATCATGAATAATTTGTGTTTACGTCGCAGCGTACTTGCCAGTTCGCTGGCGTTGGCGCTTCTTACGCCGCATGCTTTCGCACAGTCGGCGTCGACCGGCAGCGACCAGCCAGACGCACAGCAGGCGTCATCGAGCGCGCAGTCGTCCAGCAAGGCGGACAAGGCGGTCGAACTGAAAGGGGTCACGGTCACAGGTTCCATGATCCCGCGCGTGGAAGTCGAAGGACCGGCGCCCGTGGTCACCATCACCGGCGAGCAGATCAAGCAGCAGGGCTTCACCACGCTGTGGGAATTCCTCGATTCGCTGCCGCAGGTAGGCCAGCAGATACAGGATTCCGCCGCCTGGGGTTCAAGCTCCGTCAATGCGCGCTCGGTCAACCTGCGCGGCGTGGGGCCTGGCTTCAGCCTGCTGCTGATCGACGGCCATCGCGTGGTGGATTACCCGCAGCCGCTCAGCAAGCAGAGCAACTTCCAGAACTACAACAACATTCCCACCGGGATGATCGATCATATCGAAGTCCTGGCATCGGGTGCCTCGTCGATCTACGGTTCGGACGCGGTGGCTGGTGTGATCAACGTGATCCTGAAGAAGAACTTCCAGGGTGACGAACTGCAGGTGACCGGTGGCGGCGCCACGCGCGGTGGCCGGTCCTATGGCGACATCAACTTCTTCGGTGGCAAGTCCGGCGACAACTGGCACGTCCTGTACAACCTTGAGAAGTCCAACCGAACAGCTTTATGGGGCATGGATCGTCCATACCAGGACTCGGTATCGGATGCAGGCTACGGCGCCTGGGGCCCTGCTGCCCGCATGTTTGGTTACCAGTACGACGCGGCCAGCGCCGTCGCTCTTTCGGCGATGAATGGCAATGGCCAGTACCTTACGCCGCCGGCGGGCACCTGCGGGAAGTTCTCAAACTCGCAGTTGAGTCAGTCGCATAGCGTCACCACCAATGGCACGCAGATCAGCAGCGTGACCAACAATGGTTACTACTGTTCGCAGCCGGCCCTGTTCCAGAACTGGGTGCTGACGCCCGGCAGCCGCAGCAACAATGGTTACCTTGCTGGCGAGTACGACTTCTCCAACGGCTTGCAGCTGTACGGCTCGGCGGCCCTGTACAACACGGTGGGCATCTCCAACACCCAGTTGAACGCCTTCGGCACCGGGGAGTTCTACGACCAGAGCACGGGGCAGGTGATCCACCAGGCGATCCGCCAGTTGACCGCGCAGGAAATGGGCACGTCGGCCAATACCCATGACCGTGAGCAGAACTGGAACCTGCAGGCCGGCGTGCGGGGCACCGTATTCGACGGCAAGTTCAACTGGGATTTGAACCTCAATAGCCAGAAGTACATCGTGCGCGAGGATTACACCGCGTACAACGCCCAGGGCATGAACGACTTCTTCCTCGGCAAGCAGCAGGGCACTAC
>Ga0307510_10002209_pt1 | contig 21989 bp, 16 predicted proteins | sample 12_EM_MG_FD_207224 | JGI IMG/M metagenome (GOLD analysis project Ga0307510, IMG submission 207224) | Populus trichocarpa ectomycorrhiza microbial communities from riparian zone in the Pacific Northwest, United States - 12_EM | ecosystem: Host-associated > Plants > Roots > Unclassified | place...
TTCAAAAAAAAAAAAAAACAGGTTCATTATGGCTATTAATAAACTTAGCTTGCAAGTGAGATCCTTGATTCCTTTTTGTATCTCCAATTATCTCAAACAAGTATATTATGTTGTCATATGTGGAACTTTCATGGTAAAACTAGATTAGCTAGTAAAACCCTAGTAAGACGAATAAACAACATTCTTTCTCTTTCAATGAAAGTAAGGATCAAAACAAAACTCAGTGGAACCGTGGAGACTGAAATGAAACTTAAAAGACCTAAAATGCCCATAAAATCATAGAAAAATCATGATGAACCATGAACAATTAATAACAATGAAACTTCTTTGAAATATAGAAGAAGAATGTAATATATTTTGACAGTTGATTAAAAAAATTCAGTAATTTAAAATTTAATTTAATCAAGTTTAAACTAATTTAAAAATTAATCTAGTTAGATTTGATTGATCATTTGAATTTCCGAGTAGTCTAAAATCCACTCTGTTTCAGCTATTGTATTATCCAAAGTAAGTGTTGTTAGTGCCGGTGGTATGTCATTTGGTTGTATTGGTCTTTTGGGCACCCACCAACATATTTTGGCAATATGTCCTACCATCCCACAGTATTGAAATTTTTCTTCACGATAAAGGTTTCTTTCATCAGACATCATTCGTCGCTGTCCTAGTGGGGGAGGTCGTCTGTGTTGTGTATGTGTTGATTGACTAGGGGAGTATCCATGGTTTTGGTCCTTTAGTTGTATGTCTTGATATCTTATGGAAGATTGTGGATATCGGGGCCGTTGTTGTTCGTAGAAGGCCATTGGAGGAGTGAGTGCAGGAGTGTTTTGGGTTGAGAACCAGTTGCGTCTTTGATCAAGACTTTGAAGTTGTGAGACAAGCTCAGTGTATGATGGTCTTGGTGGTTTGAGCATGGTAGTAGTAAAAGTTTCATATTAAGGACCAAGACTTGTGAGAAGATAAAATACCTTTTTTTTATCTGGAACCAGTTTCCCAATTGCTGCAAGGCTGTCACATAGGCCTTTGAATGTTCGAATATGTTCCCCAATTATTTTGTCATCTTCTTTCCGTAGATATGTGACTTGTTGTCTAAGTGTGAACTCTCGTTCTTGAGAGTCTTCTGCGTAAGCATTTTTCAGTGCTTCCCATAGAATATGTGTTGTTTCTAAACCCACAACGAGACCAAGTGTTTCTTCAGAGAGTGTTACAATTATCCACCCTTGAAGGAGACGATCTGCTTTTCGCCATGCAATGTATGCTTCGGTTAATCTTGTTGCAGAGGTTTCTGTATTTGGGGTGTCATCAGCATCTGGTATGCTGTATTTGGGTGGGGCAGGATCCTCATTCATAAGGTGACCAAGCAATTCTTGGCTTTCTGCAAGGGGTAAGGCTTGTTCACGCCATAATGGATAGTTTGTGGGACTGAGTTTAAGGGTGATAAAATTTCCAACGTTGAGTGAGAGTGAAGTCATGGTTATTTGGAGGCTTGTTTTTTAAGATACTGGATTTAGTTGTGTTCACAATAGCTCTAATACCAAGAAGAAAAAAGAAGAACATTAGGAAGAATGAGATGAGCAAGTCAGGCTCCTCTAAACGTGAACACAACTAAATAAGTAATTGTTATTTACTTTTGTTTTTTTTTCGCAATGCAAAATACTGAGGACCACGTCCTCTATTTAAACACAAACAAGGAGAGGTAAAGATATTAAATCTCCATAATATGCTCTGCCAGGATGAGTCTAAGGTTTCCAGGAATGGTAATTACATTAAAGCTGTATTAATATTCCAAGATATGCTCTGCCAGGATATGCTTTGTCCTTGTTTTGAATCCAAGATTTGCTCAATCAATTCGTTGAAATTTTCTTAGCTGGTTGAACTACCATAGCATGCTGGGTTGTTGCCATTGATACATCAATCTTCCTTCAATGTCTCTTTCCTTAGTTGGCTGAATTACCATAATATGCTGGGTTGTTGCCATTGATACACCAATCATCCTTCAACGTCTCTCCACTATTGTAGCATGAATTGTGGGAGTTTACAGCATGCTGGGTTGTGCCAATAGATTCTTGAGGTCAAGAATCTTTTCAAGGGTAGGGTATTGTTATGATTCAAGTTATCATGGAATTAAGGTAACTAGCTTACAAATAAAGAGTGCAAGCCTCCAATACTGCTTCCACTACATAACAGAATTGCTAGCCTTCAAGCAAAGAATTGCAGCATGTGTTGAATGTGGAAAACATGAAGAGCATGGCTATTATTTTGGAGGTAGTTAGCTGTTGAGTTAGTTAGTAGTTAGTAGTTGAATAAAGGGTTTAAATTAGTTGTAATTGGAGGGAAACCCATTACATATAAACTGGTGTATGGAAACGTGTTGGGGAACAAGAAAATACAGAAGATTATTCTCATTCTCTGCTCCTGCTTCTTTGTTCTCTCTTCTTTTCTATTCTTCCTCAAATTCTATTCACTCTCTCTTTCTCTCTATGTTCTTCTCATTCTTGTTAAGCTGAGCTTAACACAAAATCTATTTTTTTTATGTTAGATCTCCTTTTCAAAAAAAAAAAAAGGCTCATTATGGCTATTAATAAACTTAGCTTGCAAGTGAGATCCTTGATTCCTTTTTGTATCTCCAATTATCTCAAACAAGTATATTATGTTGTCATATGTGGAACTTTCATAATAAAACTAGACTAGCTAGTAAAACCCTAGTAAGATGAATAAACAACATTCTTTCTCTTTCAATGAAGGTAAGGATCAAAACAAAACTCAGTGAAACCGTGGAGACTAAAATGAAACTTAAAAGACCTAAAATGCCCATAAAATCATAGAAAAATCATGATGAACCATGAACAATTAATAACTAGCATGATTTTCATTTAATCTATAAGTTTATAGACTTGTAAATATTAATATTAATGTCTTTTCGCTTATTCAAAAGAGTGCTATTATCTTCAGATTGTAGAACCTTGGCATGAAATGAGCCGAAGTGGGGTAATTGGAAAATGAATTTATCTTTTTCAATTTTGGTTCTTGTTTGCCCACCCATTCCAAAATTTAACTTGATGCTGTTCAGATTTCTTGGGTGGTTGGGCTTCCATAGAATTGCTTTTGAAATCAGATGAAAGCCTCTCTTCATCGGCCAACATACTGCTCTCTAGGGCATAAAGCCCAACTTAGAGTATCCATGTACTATATTATTACCTTGTTTTTTCTTTAATCTGATTCATAATTCTGCATGAAATCACCATACTTTGGTGACCACTTCCTATTATTGTCAGAGTTTCTTCTATGTTAAGCTATGATTGGTGTGATGTTCCAACAAGGTCTATTATCTTTCTTTCTCTCTTGACTTTTTTTTTTTTTTTGGCAATGATTTGGACTACTCGGAAGTCTAACTTTTTTTTTTTCAATACCATACAAATAACAATAAAACTTATTTGAAATATAGTAGAAGAATCTAATATATTTTGATAAGTTGAATAAAAAAATTCAGTGATTTAAAATTTAATTTAATCAAGTTTAAAATTAAACTAATTTAAAAATTAATCTAGTTAGATTTGATTGATCTAACCTAATTTGATTTAAACTTAATAATATCAAACCCTAAATTGAAATTGAATCTATAATTTGAATTTTTCATAACAAATAAATTTAAATATTTTAAATTTAGCTTTATACAAAAATAAAATACAATTAACCCACAAAATTAATGTGATTGCGAAAGCTATAGTAACAAATTGTGCAGTTCTAATGATCTACACTTTTCCAAGCAACCCCAATAATATATGTAATCCTTTCATCTATTTAGCTACAAATCGATAATTCTACAAGCATGCCCCAAACCTAAACCACAGGGGTCTTTATCATCAACAAGTGATCCTCTACAGGCTGTTCATCGCAACCATTCATTATACTATATACGTTTGCCTCGTAAATGCACAATTGTCCAAATTCACTAGAGGCCAATAAGTCCTTGTGATTCTTCCACGTCTACAATACATGCCATTATCAACACCGATCACGTGCAATATTCCCCACTGAGGGCCCCATTACCAATCTTGATCATAACACTCCACAGCCGTTCGATCTCTCCGAACACATCTTCAGTTGGAAGCTGGAACCTGCAACATGGGCAGGTATTCGTCTTCTTTAGCCATGGCAAAATGCACATCCAATGAAACAAGTGTTCACATGGCAATTCACACACATCTCTACCTTCTCTCATCTCTTCCCTACATATCACACACTCCTCACCACCTCCTCTCACCTCTACTGCCGGAAGCGCCACCACTGCTGCCGGAGCTGCTGCCAACTCCCTCCCCTCCCTCACTGTACAACCAGCCATCATACCAACGAACCGCCAACACCTTATTATCATCTCAATATATGGTAGAAGGACACCACCATAATGCACCACAATGCTTGTTTGCCTTAGCACAGTTTCAGAGTAATGTTTCCTCAAACCCTCACGCCATTCAGCGATTGGTGTTTTAAGTATTTCGGGGTTTTCTTGGTGTACATCACAAAGGAAAATAAGAAGCAATGCAGCGTCGAGGTCACGGTGTTTGATGGTGGTGTTGGGGTGCGGTGGAATAAGGGTTGTTGGGTGGAAGTGACGTGTGAGGCAGTGAAGGGATGAGAGGAGGTGTTTGGAAATGAGTAAGGTCTTCTGAATGAGGGAGAGGGAATGGAGATGGTGTAAGGTGAGGGAGAAAAGAGAGGGAGAGCAGAGGAGGGACGAGAGGCGGCGGCGGCGGTGGACGGTTTGCGAGATGATGGAGCTTGTGATATCTGTGAGTTGGGGAGAATTGAGGATGGAGAGTGCTGCCATTATGATTGTGATCTCTTCCATTACGGGATCGTGTGCCAGGACTTTCACTTGAGTGTGGAAAGTTTGAAGAATGTATGGCTTTTTATGTGACCGACTAACTGGCCACCATTTATTGCTCTAATGACAATTGTTTCCCTTGTATTATTATTGCAAGGAGAGGAAAAAAAAACCCTACTCAATTAATTAATTAATTAAATAGGGAGAACCATTAGCCTCTAATCCAAATTCTTCCAGGACTCTTTAACTTTTTGGATGATTGGATAATATCTTATTTCCAACATTTAATTGCTTAATTTATCGTATAATTCAATTGTTAATTCGAGAAATAAACAAGTTATAAATATTTAAAATCAATTGTTGATGACATTACAAAAAATTAAGATTTAAAAATGAGATATCGACACCAAAAAAGTAACTTACGATAGGAGCCAATATTCTTGGGCAAGACGGTGTTTCTACCCCATGTTGTCTGGAAACGAAGAGAAAGAAAGGGACGTCAGTTTGCGTAAGGTGATTCCGGTGGCTTACTGGCTATTCATGAAACTCCGGGCAGTCAAGTTGTGGAATATTGGAGTCGCTGGGAACATGGTAGGTGTTTTGTCCACGTGCATGTGTCGAGTTCAAACACGTTTCACATTCCATTCCTCTCATTATCTCTGATCAGTAAGCTCTACTCTTAAAAGCAACAAAACAAGCAGAAGAGGAAAAATAATCATTTGGCCCATCCATGACTTCTTTCTTTGGTCTCCTGTAAACTACTACTGATAGAAAGGATCCATCCTTCATGGAACTTGGCAAGCACAGTACTGTTCTTGCCCTTATCACGGCCTATTGCACACCCTTCTCTTCGTCTCGGAGGGCATTTCTCACCTATGGCAGGCATAACGATAAGTTAAAGTGGAAAATTGGCAACTGCGTGCATTAGGAACAGTAAATTACAACATGGGACACTTTTAACTACAACTGCGAGTAAAGGCTTGCCACTTGAATAAAAAGAAAGATCTCAAATCCTCTCGTCCCAGTAAAGAACTAAAGCTAACAGTTAGGAACAATTGCTGGTTGTTAGTGTTGAGAAAAGGCCACCACTGTCAAATTAAGTAAAGCTAAGAGCCAGTATTCCAATCCATAACTTTTTTCCCAAGTGATGTCAAATAGCTTACGTGTCAAGAAGTTTCTTAATTGAAAAATATCCTAAGCTTGCAAAGACGATTCTTTTGAGAATTGACATGGAGTTTTCTTTGAAATTCCTTCTCCTCTCCTCTTTTCTTTCATATACTTTTCTTCTTTTTCTTACTTGTCTATAAATATAAATGTTAACAAATATATATATAAGTGAACAATTACAACCTTTATAACTAACAAATCAGGATGTTACCTAGCATCATTTGAACCCTTATCATTTTCCATTATTTATTAATATAATTAATATTAATATGCATTAGGTTGACCCACACAAGTGACCCAAATCTATTTTTTTCTTAATCTCCCAATCACGAGGGATGAGATTAACTATCTCGTTAATTTTATAAAAATCATACTTAACAAATGGGCTGTGACTAGACACACTTCAGAGTTCAATTGCTATATATTTGTTAGGAATATATATTCTAGAAAATTAGAATTACATATAGTATTTTTGTCGGTAATATATTATATTTATTGATGGAAATACCTACAAAATTACACCGGTAAATTTGTTTTTGACGCGCTTTTTTCATCAGTAAATCCATCAATAATTTTATTACTAACGAACTCACTAACAAACCACAAATAATTGACGATAGTTTCTTCAACAAAGTATTTTTGTTCGTGAGCCCATCGGTAAAATTCATGCCGACAGACCAAAAATATAAATACCGATAGAATATTCCGTCTGGATATTTAAAAATTTTGGTAGTCTATATAGCTTCTCAAATCATAGGACATATAGTAGATGCAGTATGCAGTACCCTTGATCATTTATCACCTCTTTTATCTCTCATTACCGTATTCATTATACTTCTTGTATTCATAATTATATCTTATTACATAAACAAACATAATTGGTCAACCAATAAATACAAGTCGATGTAATTAATAATACCAAAATATTCTTCCTTGTTTTTTTATTTTCTCAACTTCTACTTAACTTGTTTTTATAGTAATGTCCTTCTAGATTGAATTATTCATAAATCTTTGAAAACATAATAAGATAGGGAACATCAAATCTAAGCCTTGAGAAATAGACTAGAGTCTCAAGGGTACAAGTAAAGATTACTAATAATCTTTAGGTTCTCACACAATATTAAATTGAAATCTTACACACGATATGGTATCATCTCTTTTCCCTTAGAGTATATGTCTTAGAGTATATGTCTTTATCAATAATATCATACATATGATAGTTTGAGCATGCTCAATATCTAACTTTGAGTCAATTTATTTATTAATTCATTTTTGATTCATTAGAACTCATATATGGTAACAAGATCAATATATTCATTAAATAATAACTTAGGATAAACTATTGGTCTTCAACAAGATCGAGTGTCGCATATGATTCATATATAAAGGGTCATGCAAGAATATATAATTCATTCAAGAGGCTTAAGTCAATGTTATATTGGTTTTCAATAAAAACACTAGTTATAAGGTTTGTGAAAGAATATGATACTTGCAAGTAGGCTAAATGGAAAAAATAACATATCCTGGATTACTTCAACCTCTGTCAATACCAAAAATAACATGGAAAGATAAAGCTATGGATTTCATAGAAATACTACTAAAATCATGGAGAAATGATACAATCACGGTGATAGTTTATAAATTCACCAAGTATGGACATTTCATTACACTAGCACACACACTCATTTACATCCTAAAAGGTAGCTTAGATATTCGTGGATCATTTCTAAAAATTTCATGGATTGGCAACAACTATTGTCACATATAGGGATAAGATTTTCACTAGCTTATACTAGAGGGATACAATTCCACCTTTCATTTTGCTATCAAAATGAGTACTTTCCAAGCTTTATATGGATAACCTCTGCCAAATAGATAATTGACCACACAAGAAACTACAATAATGGATATAGTTGAAGAGGTAATTTAAAGAAAGTCTAACATGGATCAAGTGTTGCAAAGATAATTAGAAATGACAAGACATACAATGAAATAGATTGCGGACAAGGGAAGAACATAAAGAGAATTTGGGGTAGAGGGTATGGTGTACCTCAAACTTCAACCCTACAAGCAAACTAGTATGCCATTAAAAAAGAGTATTATGTTGATTCTTAAGTTTTATGGTTCATACAAGATTATACAAAGGATTGGAATAGTGGCCTTAATTGGTTGACAAGAAGAAGATACCAGGAACAAGCTTAGCAAGAATCAATTATAGCACTTAGAGTAGTAGAAGAATGCAGCTATTAAAATTGATCTAAGAAAATCAAATGTGATAAAATTAGTTAGCCAGTTAGTTAGTTAAGTTAGAAGAAATTATTGTATAAAGGACAAAAAAAAAAGCAATGAGAATTTTCAATCTTCAATTTGCCTACTGTATCTCTTTTTTTTTTTTCTCATTCTTTCTCCTATAATTATTAAAATCACATTGTTTTGTTAAGAACATCTTAACATCTTCCTCAATTTATGATATAGAGTTAGTTTTGCTTTGATGGAGGTAAGGTTTTGTTAGGAATAGATTAGAGAAGATAAAATTGCTTTTCATTTTCAAATAAATTGTCATGCTTGCAATCTAAAGTTTTTTAGTTATTGGAAGTTTCCAAATGATTGTAATTAATTCAAAGATTTGTTGCCTTTTCAGATTGTTTGGCATTTCAATAAGTTGATTAAGAAAGAATGTTGGAATTGGATAGCATAAGAAAAGAGCTAGAATTAGAGTCTTTACCAACAAGGGTTTTTTAGTTACTTGGAAAGCCAACGATAGTTATTAATAGTGTGCTAACCATCTCTTCGAGTGAGGGTGTTCTTGTTCTCTCAAGTTATGTAAATGAAGTAGAATCATAAAGAGATTGGTGGGGACACCGAACTCGAGATATTATTTACGTACTCGTATAATTATAGAGATTGAGCTTTTGCTTATGTTTTAGTTTAATTTATATGAACTTTTAGTTGAGGTTTATTAATTAGACTTTATTTGTTGAGTTTGATTTAATTGTTGTTGGGTATTTTATTTAGTGGGCCACAAGCTCAACTGCTTGTTCTAGTTAGGGTTTTCGTATTTATATCCTACTTTTTCTCTAAATGTTAGGGAGTTTTGATGAATTGAATAAAAATTACAGAGTTGCATATTTTTCCAACCTTTATTCTTCTTTTTTTTTTTACTTTTTTCTTGTAAACCCCAAGTTGAAATTTATTAGAAAACAAAAAAAAACAATTCAATATTTATGGAGTAAGTTCAGAATAAATAAATAAATTATGAAATCAATCTAACTATTAAAGTGTGGGAATGAAAAATTAAAAGATAGAGGATTAAAGTGTACAAAAGTTGTAGAGAAAGAAATACTAGGAATTAATAGGACAATAGTCAAACAAAGCTTAGTCCCAATTAGAAAGGGTTATAAATACATGTGAGTGAGTAAGATGGAGACTTTTCTTCTCCAAATAGCCGGCTGAAACTATAGAGAACAGCCCCTCCCTCATTTTATTTTTTAAACAAGAAATCCTTTGCATGTCTCCTTTACAAGTGCTTGAGTGAAAGAAGAAGAATTGTAAGGTGAAAAATCAAGAATTTGAATTAGAGGAAGAGAGAGAGAGAACCAACGGAAACAAAAAAGAAAAGAAAAGAAAAACCGAAAGGGAGGAGAAAATCATCCAAGTACTCCCTCAAATTTCTTTTAAATTCATGAGGTAAGAGTAACTCTTTACCCTTGGAACTTGTTATTTGAGGTATTAGGTTGTATAAGAAGAAAGCTCAAAAATAATGTGATTTAGGGTTCTTGAATTAAATTAGGGTAAATGAAAAATCAATTCAAATACATTCTCTAGAGCATAAATAGTTTAGGAACACACCTTCTTTAACTAGAATGGATGAAGGTGGGAGTTATAGGAAACCCCCACCATTTAGCCAAAAGAAAAAAAAATAAGGGGAGGGGGAGTCTTTTATGGTATTATACTAATATAATGATGTTTTATGTTCAATGATAAGGATTGATAAAATGTGGTAAGTGAAATCTTTTTAACTTCTTTTTATATTTCTTGATTTGCACTAAAACACTTTATGTTTGTGCTTGAAATTGTGTGAGTCATGTTATCATGGGAAAAAAAAAAGATTTGATGTGTTAATGAGGAATGAACTTCAATTGTTGGTTCCTAATATATTTTATACGTAATAGAATCCTAAGATGTTAAAAAGATGCATAGGAAATGTTTGATTAATGTCTAAATTCATGAATTCAAGTTTGGACAGTTTGGTAATAGGAATTCCAACAAAAAATAGACATGGAAGATGATAAACATTGATGTAATTGTTCATATAAAAGTTATAGAGGGATGAGTTAGCTAACATGTAGCACTTCTCTTGCCTCAAATTAAGAGTATATGTTGGGATCTTTTAGCGTTGATAGAAACGAATAGTCGGGACCGTTACATTTTTCTTTTTCTTTACTTATAATTCTTAGCTTCTTTCTTTAAAAGTTTTTTTTCTTGTTTTAATTCTTTTGGTTCATCGTTCCGCATAAATTTGGTCTATTAGGACTTGTGAAATTTTAATTGTTCTCACAATTAATTGATCTATTAGGACTTGTGAAATTTCTAATTGATCTGGAAAAAAAAATGTTCATCTTCAAGAACTAGCCAGATCTTTAACACTAACCAATAGCAAATCATTGTCTTCAGTAATCAGATAAGCGTCACAAACCATCTGTCATGACCACCAACTCCAAACCCACCAGCCGCAGCCACCACTACGTCACCACCTCACGCCACAACCGGTCCTTCAGTCCCTGTAAAGCCTATCCAGTAGTATCAACAAAACAAATCAGGTTGCATCCTCACGGCCGCCTCAAGCAACAACAACCAAGAAATCTCAGAAAGCAAGTAAACTACAGAAGGCTACCAAGGCAAAAATAATTCACTAGTGTCATATCATCGATTTCCACCTGCCACATCAGCACCACCTCAGACCAACACTACCACAACAATGTCACGCCATCCCAGTATTTCCATTTCTGCGCCTTGTTAGCCCAACACTACCACTTCAACGCCATATCATTCCAGTACTTCCACTTCAGCATCATGCCATCCTAGCACTGCCACTTTAGTGCCACGTAAGCCTAGCACTGCCACTTCATCACCACACCATCCTAACACTGTCATTTCAGCGCCACATCATCCCAATATTGCCACTTCAATGCCATGTCATCCCATCACTGCCACTTCAGCGTTGTTGCCATATCATTGACATCAAATTCTAGTATACTCCTAAGCAATCTAGTTAATAAAGCACTCTACCTTTCGATTTGTTGAATTTTACTTTGTCTCGTTTTGCACTTGTCATTTAAGGTTTTACTTAAAATTACTTTTGTGCTAACAAACATTCACTTTACATTTCATATCTATTATTTTTTCTTATCAACCTCTTTCTTCATTTATATTAAGCATCTAGTTCTCGTTGGTAATTACAAAGCTTGCCAAAAATAGTGGAAATCATGACATTATGTTTAATTAATCATTGAGTCAATGATATGACATTGCATGTTTAAAATTTTTCAGTGTTTTATGTTCTTGATTAATCTCCACATTAAAATAAAAATAAAAATAAAAATAAATTAGCTTTATTTTTGTATTGTGATTTCACTTGCAAGAATCATTTGTGATCACAATTTCATTTCTAAGTTAGTGTTACATGCATTTGTGTCATGATTCCTAACAGAATAGAAGCCCCCACTTTTGACAACTGTCATGACCCTTAGATATTTGAAATGTGGATTTGGGACATGGATCAATTCTTTAAGTAGCACAACTTATCTAATAATAGAAAAGTTAGATTTGCTAAGATGATGCTCATTTGGTGTTCCACCCTATAGACCTAATCCTAGTAGTGCCCAGATTTATAAAGAAGATAAGGGAAAACAAGTTGTTAATGAAATGTCTAGGTTGAGTTCAGAGGTTTAGTGTACTAAATTTCAGGGTTTTGGTCATATGTTCTTTAATTGCACCTCTAAACTCTTAGTCATTCAAGAACATAAGAAAATAGGTAATAAAAAAAACTATTGTGTGCAAGTGTATGAACTTAATCCTGAGAACATAACAAATTTTGAGCGGATTTACATAAGTATCATGATGCACTTAATATAAGAGATTATTTCATGATACAAATTAGGCTTGAACAGTATCCTTTGGAAACCATTCATAAATTGCAAGTGAGTAGTGCTAGACCATTCAAAGTGTTGCAAATGATTGAATCAAATAATTATGTCATTAAATTAACACTAAACTTTGATAATTAGCTCTACTTTTGACATAAAGAACTTCGTTATATATAAAACACAATAGCCTATCTTTAATGTTCCTTTTGAAACCCTTGTCCCATTATCTTTATATTTGGCACAAAAGGAACTTATTAATGCTGTTTTGAATACACAAATTGTTTTTATCAAGGATGGTAAACTTTAGCAAATCCTAGTACATGGGCTAGACGACTAGATTCAGACTATACTTGGATTGTTAGAGAAACATCACAACTGGAAAGTTGTTTTGGGGAGCGCTATTATAGCGGTACCGTGACTCAATGACTGGTACAAGCTGACTGGAAAGAGTTGCAAGAGGTCATTCTGCCTCTGGATAATATACAGTTCCAGTGAAGTCAGTAGCACTGAAGATCATCAAGAAGAGTCAGAAGACTGTTCAAAAAAGAGTAAAAAGTGTGAGCAAGTATTTAAATGAGTAGTGTTATTCTACAGAAGGAACAGTGTTGTAGGTAATGCAGCTTGGAAGCTTCCCTTGGATAACTATTTCTTAAGAACAAGCACATATCAAGCACATCCAACTGAATTCACTGTGATATCATCTACTTCAGAGTAATGTGCCAATTAGCTGTAGCTCAGCTTACATCATCCCAATCCCCTGCAGAATTTGGGTTGCAGTCTCCTGGTATATCAAAAAATAAATTAAACTAGAAGGTGGTTGACATTTAAACAACTCGAATCTGATTTCCATGTTTACTTGGCTGGTATAGGCTCAAACAAGTTGAACATTCATTTAGCCGTTAGGACTAGTGCAGAGCCTTGGATGCTGTGACTCTCAACAAAATGAAACTTACTGGAAGTTGGTGAAGGGAAGAATTGGAAAATAAATTCTTGTTCGACAGAACTGAACGAGTTGCACGCTACTTCCTGTAGATATTCTTCTGCAAGTATGTGCCTACTGATCCTGTTTCTGTGTCGTTATTGTCTGTCAGTTTCTCCACCTCAGTTGATGGCTGTGAGAGTAACTCTCGAATTACTCAAGGGGCGAACAGACTCACAGACATCTGAGAGAATATTTTGATCCTCAGATTCTTGCTGCACTGATGAATCTCCTGAAAATGTTCTTGACAACTTTTGAAATGTTGGGTTTCTGAGTTCTTTAATAGATTCTGTGCTTGGTGTATTTGATGATCTCTTTTCAAGTGTCAAACAGTAAGGCTCATTCACCTGTTTTGTGTACATAAATAAATACCCGTGTATATTTTGAAATTAGCAATAAGATTTGACCAGAAAGTCAAGAAACTCGTTCTCCTTTTTCTTAATTGATACCTCAGATGAGTAATTGTTTGCCTTTGAAATTACTAAAAGGCCAACGTATTAGATGGTCTGCATGGTTAAAGAAGAATGTGCTGCAAACAATCAAGTTCCTGAAGATCTTACCTTGTATTCATCCAGAAAACATTGCCCAGCTTCCTTGATCTTAAGAATTGTGTGGTAGTGATTGCTTCCCGATCCTTTCATATCTTCAAAAGAAGAAACAGCAACGGAACGGATGTTCTTATGTGCGTCATGATCTAGTTTCAACAAATCTGCAAGCATTGTTTCTTCAGCTTTTCATTAAAAGTTGTACAAGGATATGAGTTTGTATGCAAAATGAAACTCACTCTCAATGGAGGAAAGAAGAGACTTGTATGCAATGCCAGTTTCTTCAAGTGCTGATAAAGCAAAAGAAGAAACTTTTGATAGGATCATGCCGCTGGTTTCCAATTCATTCCTAATAAAACAGGCCAATAAAATATCAGATACTTAACCAGAAACATACAGAACTTTTCAAGAGTATTGCTTACCTGGCAATGGAATCAAGAGAACCAACGTTTCTTTTCTGTAGATCAAGAACTGATTCTTGGGCATTCCTTAACTGAGAAACACCCATTCTTGCCTTTGACATACTAAAAGATCAATAATAAAAATAAAAATGGGATATACCAGAGCTCCAATAGAATGCTTAAGCTTAAGGAAATGCAGAAAGAAATCCCCATTTTATAATAATTGTTGTGATGTAACTGGATACCATTGTTGAAGGCATTTTTCAAAACCATCCTTTCCGTTATCCATCACAGCTGTAGCAACAAGATAGCTGGTTGCTATTGTTTCCATGTGAGTTGTCAATTCAGATTTAACAGAACAGGAAAAATCTTGCAGATTTGACATCTCGTTCTGTAGCTTGCAGGTTCTGCTGGCTGTACTCTCCAAAAGGCTATTAATTGCTGTTTGAACCTGAAAAGAAAGAACGAAAGAAAGAGAAGCCTAATTAATAAAATTAGTCCAAATATACATAAACTAAAGAACTTTTGAAGACGAAAAGGCCTGCACAGACTTATCTGTGAGCTAATGCCAAAAGAAACTAAAACAGTATTTGAAGAAAGAGGGGGAGGGGGGTGGGGTGATTTGGTTCATTCGCTGATTTTTTCCTTTGATCCAATGAAACAGCACAATAGGAAGCTGATGATTTCCAATGAATATATTTAAATTACTTCTAAGCTATGAGCCATGATTTGAAATTCAAGTTACAGCTTTATTGATTCCATTAAGTCTTCATTACTAGACATCCGACTTCTTTATCACTCTCTCTACAGCATATAACAACAGAACTCATTGGTCTATTCTACAGTTGAAATCAAAGCATAGGCGCAAACCAGGTTTTTCTTCCTGTCATTTGATATATCCAGAAGCTCAGCTACTTTTTCCAAGAGTTGCCTTTTCTCAAAAGCAGCGCAATCCTACAGATGCAAGTCAGTTTATTAGATGGTAGGGTCAGTTAAGTAACCTTAAATGGAAGATGTTGCACCGAAACTAGTGTGTATTAAATGAAAGAAAAAACAAAGTAACCACCTCAAACTCCTTTGCAAGATCATAGAGTTTCTGTCCATTTATTTTTTGGGTCCCTTCCATAATTCGGGTCAAACTAGAAGTGTGTGTGCCTAAAGTCTCAAAGAACTTCATCATAGCTTCAGACATGGATCTTGTCAACTGCAGTGTTTTGGAATGACCCTGTAGACAATTTCATTTCATGGAGGAAACTAATTTGATGAAAAAGCGATTACCCACAGCTCAACAAATAATAAAATAAAAAGAAAGGAATAGAAGAATCAAATAATAGAAACAACAATTTGGTCCTAATGCACATCACTGAAATAAGAATTTCAGTCAATAACCTGGCGTTGCTGTTCTGCAAATTCAGCAAGCTTTTCCTGTTGATTAAAGAGATCCCTTTGTACATCATCAAGAATGTCATTTATCTCCAGAAACTTCTCTTCCAAAAGCTGTGTAAAAATAAAGGTAAAGCACACAGACAATAAGATTCCAATCAACAGGAGCTTCATTAACATAGCAATCAATACCTACACCAACAAGAGCAGAAGAATTCCTTGACACTTCTGAAGTCAAATTTGAAAATGCTGATCGATAATTCATATCAAGCTCTTCAGATATATCATCCAAAGATTTAATGCTAGATTCATGCGTGTTTTTTAGATGTCTGACTTGGGTTGTGAGTTCTTGAATACCCTGCAAGTAGCCAAAACCACTAGCAAACTTATTTAAGTCATGTCTACTAAAAAAGGACATGCACAGAGACATCCTACCCCCATTTTTTTAGACAGAGAGTAATTGAAATCTTTTTCCATTGATTTCAGGTGCTCCTCCTGTTGTGTTACGGAGGCTGCAACAGTTAGATGCAAAACATCAAGTTGCTGAGCTAATTGAGTTTGGAATTTCTGGACAAGAATTTTATTCCCATTTTCCAATTTATCCTGCAGTTCTGTAAAGTGTAAACCAGAGACAGAGTAAGATGTAAGGATTCACTTTTTGGCATGTATAACATGTAAAACTGAGCACAGACCAAGTTTGGAAAACAAGTTGGATGCCTCAGAAGCTGCATGCTCCAGCTCTTCCCGCAGCTCCAATGCTTGTTTTGTAAGGGATTTTTCTAAAAAAAATATTAGCAAACATTATTTTTGGAAAGTTGTCATAAACATAATCAGAACTGTTTCTCTTTTTTTCCATTAAACTCTGAAAGCAAACATATAAGTAGAGGTGTCTGGCTTGGGACTGCTCATAAAACAGGTTTATTCAAGTTTGTTATACTGTTATGATTTCAATTTCAATACTATATGTTCTTCCCATTCAAGAAATTGCCATGTATTATCAAAAAAGAAAAACAAAAAAAAAAGTAAGTGTTCTTGTGGTAATGTTATACCAAAAGAACAAAGGAGACAGAGAAGACTGACGAGCATGTGCTATGTTCCTAGTTTGCTGGCCTAATATTTGTCCCCATAAACTCTTCTTGTGTCCTTTCCATTTGAATGTAACAAATTAGGATAAAAAATTTATACAAGTGATGCTGAAAATTTCCTAAGAATTCCGGTGGCCTTTTTCTTACCGGATTGGAGAAGATGAGAAATCAAGTGCTCCTTTTCTTTTATCATTGCATTTGCCTTTCTATTTCTGCCTTCTATTTCGAGCAAAGTATTTTGAGTTTTCTCAAAATCTTTCTGCAGTTAAAAATTATAAGAAAAGGGTTGATTAGTCCTGTCAGAAAACTAAATATTTATCACTTTCAAAGGGTTCATTTACTTGTGTCATTTGGAGTTTTTCACTTAATTCAGCTGTCAAAGTTTGCTGCTTATCATAAAGCTTCTGAAGCCCCATGAGTTCCTGATCAAAGCATAATTTGTATTATTTGCTACACCTTCTATATAATACATGGAAAGAGTCCGGCATATTTCTCCAAAATAAGGTGTTTACCTTGTCTTTAAATACTAAGTCAAATTCCATGCTCTTAATCTGCTCAACCAAGGCCTACACAAGAACATGCAAGAGATAATACAGCGTCTCTTGAGTGTGGAAGTCATAACAATGGTGAGAAATCAACAAAAAAATTTACCTTCCTCTCAGCTTCTTCACTTTGGAAACGGTTGTGTGGTATATAAATGCCATTCTTCTCCCTTTCAGCATATATTTCTGTCCATGGAAACAGAAATTATCCCCAGCACATTGATGACAATTAGGTTTTTATCATAGTTTAACAAAATAGCTCTTAACAACCTTGCCTATGGCGGTCTATCTCTTTATACAGATCCTTGATCAACTCAGATTTGGCCACCCTCTGATTGACCTAGAGTAGTAACAAGATGACATTGTTATCGTTGGTTCGAAGATGAGAAGGAAAACTAGAAGACATGGGATGCAAAACAGGAAACAAGCTAAGTACCTCTGGTCTGTTCTTGATTTTTTTGGCACGATGAGCATAATCTAGAGTGTTGAGTGTCTCTTCCAAAGAATGGATAGATGGTGATACTGTAGCAATTATGCACGTCTTTGTATTCCCACCAAGCGAATCTCTCAATAATCTTGTTAACTTACTGTCCCTGTTGTTACAAGAGTAACAAAAAAATCAATATACTAAGATTTCAGCAGGGCATTCTCTGTTACATTAACTACCAATATGATGTACCTGTATGGAACATGTCCAGAGTGTTCAACTAGTGCATTAATAACTCGACCGAGCGTAAGCAAGCTTTTATTGATCTCCCCAGCTTCCCTAACTCTTCCCTACGAGATTGTGTGTCAAATGAGAAGATGCCACAATATAATGGAAATAGATTACATTCACAATGAAAATGCCAGTCACGCATACATGGCATATAAATACCACAGAAATCATATGCTGAGACAGTAGGCACATCTAAAGCAATTAAAATACAAAACAAGAACGATAATGGTAACTTTATAGTATCCGTACCTCTTTTGCACCAGACCGTACTACATTCTCAGAACCAGCAAGATCAACAAGATTAAGTTTTCCGCACTTCATTAGCTCCTCCCCATTGGAAGAACTCTCTTTGACATGAATAGTGATGGAAAATATAGTGTGAGAGCGGCTGCTTTGCATATTGAGCAGAGAGTCAGCAGTGTGCCGTTTTGCTGACCCTTTCTCCAAGATTTTATATATTCCATCTGCAGTGCAAACAACTTCCTGCTCCAAACCTCTTATAAAAACACCACCTCTACCATCTTCCATGAGGGCTATTGGCTTCCTGGACTTGTCATCCGGGCCATTTAAACTTTCATCTGGTGCAAGCAGGTCCATTATGTCTTCATTGTAAAGCTCTAGAAAGGTAACTTTCATGCTATATTCCTCATTTCTAGCTTCAAGAACATCAAGAATTTGCTGAACTGCCCTTGGAATTATTCCTACATCACTAGGAAATTCTCCACTCTACCAAAGAAAAGGAGAAAATAGATTAATTGAGATGCAAAAGTACTCAATCAAAACTAGTAGAAAAAAAAAATTATGAAGGCCCCCATGCAGGCAAACTATTCAAGAACCTCTACTTCTCCTACTCTGCCGCCTTCCATTGTGTAAGTTTTTCCCGTTCCTGTCTGACCATATGCAAAGATAGTGCAATTGTAGCCCTCGAGAACTTCATTCACAATAGGAGAGATGGCTTCATCAAACAGCTCTTTTTGCTGCGATGTAGGACCAAAAACCTAAACCAAAATATCTAAAGTAGAATTAAAAATGGCAAACATAATGCATTAATCAACACAGCTTAAGTTTTCCAATTCAAGAAATACAAAAACGAACCGAACCTTGTCAAAGGAAAAGGTTTTATCTATCTGCTTATAAGCTGTGTTTTGGACCACAGAAACTTCTCCTCTACCCTCATTGCATGAAATCACTACAGGTAACTTTAGCTGCTTCTCGTCGTCATTTAATGGCCTACAATTTTTTTAACATTAATTATTGGTATTAGTATTATTTGAACACTCCAAGAAAGCATGCAACAACTAGCAAGAACGCGTCAAATAGTTTGTTTACCTGCAACGCAGAATGACCTCCACATTGACTCCTCTATCAGGCTTGATATTCGAACTCCACAGGTCCATTGATAACGAATCCCTCAAGCTCCTTCTCACGCTAGATCGCGGAGTTTGAGCTGGAGAGAGCAGGACTGTATCGCATCTCTTCTGCTGCTGCGACTGCGAATAGTCCATAATTGATTGATCTTCAACACAAATTCCTACTCGCTGCAATGATCTCACAAAAAAGAAAGTCCTGTTTAGAAAATTCACAGAAAAAGTAAATAATTGATCTCCTACTATAAAAAGTCCTACTTCATGATCATTAACCAAACAGCACTAAATCTCTGTACCTAATAAATAAATTTAAGAAAAGAAAATCGGAACGATCAATCTAAGAAAGAAAAAGAGAAACTAATGTGAGAAAAGTGAATTAGAGTCTAAGAAATCAATATTGAGACCTGGATGGTGTTGTATACAAAATTCCACTCGAGAAATCAGCTTTCTATCATTTCACTGTCTGCGAGAGAGAGAGAGAGTTACGGGGTGAATTGGAATTGGATGGCGTTATTTTTGGGTTCAGCGGAGAGAGGAGGGATTTTTATTTTTTATTTTTTATTTTTTAATTCTTAGACTAAAAAACAATAAATGTGAAGGATTTCATTCCTTTCGTTTCGCTTTGATATTGTGATGTGACGATGCTTTCAAGGCTGAGGAGTGGAGTTTTGAAAGTGATTAATGGTTTGAGGAGTGCGCGCGCTTCTGCTTCTTCATGAAACGGAGAGTTTTGCTCAATCGTTGATTAGTGGCAGGCAGCGTGATAAGTGTGATTAATTACACTGATGTGCTCCTCAAGAATTACTTCCCATAATTAACAGCACCAGCAACAACTCCCGCCGAGAGAGCGAGAACACAGCAAATCAGGGATTACAACCGCAAATTAAGGATTTGCTACCGTAATTATCATTTAAAAATAATATTTCAAAAATACCATTAACAACACAAACCAGTGTTTTTAAATCCGGTCCAGTGCTCGACTCTATCCAAGGCCAAGGTCACGGGTTTTGACCAGATCAACCCTATTTTTTTTTATAAATCAAAACGATGTTTTTTTGATAAAAAAAAATAAAAAAATAGTCAACGGGTTGCAACTAAATTTTTTACAGGGTCTTGTCGTGTCACCGAGTCAACCCGCCAGGGCAGCCGGGTTCCAGTCCCGGGTCGACCCGCCAGGCCGGGTTGTAAAACTATTACACAAACTATATTAAAAAAAAAAAAACCATTTTCAAAGTTTATAAAGAGAATTTGTGACTCGCTAGGGTTATATACCACTTCTCTTGTCTGAACAGACCGGCAATACATGAGGAACGTCATGACTATTGATCCTTTGTGGCTAACAGAGGCTGCTCCACATGTTTTCCGACATCAATGAAGATCGGATCCCATTGTTCATTAGCCACCTTCACATTAGTCTCTCTAATGGATTATCTATTATATAGATTCTATATCATTTTTTCTTACTTCATTAAAGAAATTTGTTGTGTTTACTATTTTTTTTTTTTTAATTTGTCTTAGTGCACGTTTTGACTGTTCTAGTGAACTTGTTGCTTAAACATACTTGAGATTCTGCCAATAAACCGAGATGCCTTGAGATCAATTTGTCTCGGTTGCCAAGCTCGTGTGTGTCACGACCTGATTTTTTATTTTATTTTTATTTCAAATAAAAACATAAGATCCAAAAAACCTGTGTTTTTTTACGTAAATTTAGTTAATTTTAATTATTTTTATTGTTTTTGTTATTTTTATTCATTTTTGTGTGGGTTAGAAATAATCATAAAAAAAACAAAATAAATAAATAAATACAAAAGTACAAAAGTACAAAAAAAAACATAGCTAGGGTTGAAATTAGACCAAAAATTAAGAATCATGGGAAAAAAATTGAGTTTGAGAGTTTTTGGGTCATAATTAAAGATTTAATCGAAGAAGAAATTAAAGAAAATAGCTTAATTTAGTTTAATTTGACTAAAATTGAAAGAAATTGCAAGTTAAAGGATGAGTTTGTAACAAATGGTCAAATTAGAAAATCAATTAGGAGTTTAATTGAAGAAGAAAATTGAAGTTAGAAATCAATTTGACTTGAAAGTGATGGATTGAAGAATCAAGGACTAACATGAAAGCAACGGAGAAATCAAAAGACATATTGTAATTTGGTCAGGGTGAATTTAAAAAACAAATAGAGAAAAAGGTAAAACTTTACCAAAAATAGGAGAATTGAAAATCTAGGGATCGAAGTGCAAACGGTGTTGAAATAGAAGGACAGATATGAAGTTTGGCCTAATTCCAATTGAAGAAAACATAAAGAAGTTGTTTCAAATCAAGTAAAACGGTGTGTTTTGCTTGGAAAAGGGGAGAAAAGAATTTGAACATTCAAAGAAAATGGACTTAATTTTCCAGAAAATCAGGGCTTAAAAATACATATAGAAAAGGTTGATCTTCTACTGATATTTCTCCCTAATTGAATCATTTGACAGCATAAAAGGGAAACAATATATTCTCCAGTATGCTAGCAGCAATTATAATGTAGAGAGAGAGAGAGAGAGAGCAAATAGAAATTTTGGATGATTTTAAAACTAATTAAACTGTATTTTAGATGGTCAAATGATCTAGTGTTCTACTAAAATCCTTATAATGCATTTTTATTAATAAAATAATTTATCATGAAAAGATTAAGAAAAAAACAATAGTCGACACATATATGTATAATTTTGGATAATTTGCCTGACAAAACCATCGATATCAGAAAACAAGAAGAACCATAACATCAAAACACTATTGTAATATGTTTTTCATCGTTAAAAGCAATACACTTATTATGTCCACGTATAAGTTGA
>Ga0307510_10002211_pt1 | contig 21977 bp, 14 predicted proteins | sample 12_EM_MG_FD_207224 | JGI IMG/M metagenome (GOLD analysis project Ga0307510, IMG submission 207224) | Populus trichocarpa ectomycorrhiza microbial communities from riparian zone in the Pacific Northwest, United States - 12_EM | ecosystem: Host-associated > Plants > Roots > Unclassified | place...
GTCCATGCTAAAGAGATAATCTGCTATTTGGTTTTTCTTTGAGAGATTGGCCCAGTTGCCCACAAACTTCGCCGACCACGAATCGGATGCTCCAAAACTGTGGATGGTTTGATGGGTATTGGACAGGTTCACTTGCAGTGCTGCTTTTTGCTGACAGGTATCTATGCCATTGACAAGGCATGGATTTGCCGGCGGAAAAGAGGATGAGGTCGATCCCTTCTTACAGCCTAGCGCTAAAGAGAGGATTAGAAAGCAAATGTTTACCATAAGCTGCCGGGATATGTTCATTTTTTTACAGTAAAGCGTGACGTACTTAGTAGCCAGGGTTCTGTTTAATGACTCCACCGCCTGCCTGAATTTCCGTTAGCGGAATGGGAAAGAGGTCATTGGTTCCTGGTATGTACAGTTTTCCTTTATTGGCAGTCACTTCAGCAATATTGGTCCTGCTATCATAAGGGTCTGTATTTGTCTGTAGCCATTGCACGTAAGTACCATTGGGTCCAAACAGCGTAGACATCAGTGTAGTGCCGTTTACTTTTGCCCTATGCAGGTCATCCCATCTGACATCTGCATATTCGCCTGCGAGCTCGAGTCTTTTTTCCAGGATAATAGCATTGACCAATGCGTCGCCGGACAAGCCTGTTTTTGGTGTCAGATTTACGCGTGCCCGCACCTGGTTTAACAAGGTGGTGGCTGTGGCTGCATCTCCTTTCCGGGCGGCCGCCTCGGCGTAAATCAGGATTGCATCTGCCAATCGCATAAATATGTAAGACTTCGGCTGCCAGCGGCCGTTGTAGCCTTGATTGGCAGGGCTTCTTTCCGACAGAGGAACATAGTATTTTCTCCAGTTCCTGGCCGAGGTGTTCCCGCTGGGGTTGCCATTCCAACTGGTCACTTGCGGGTCTCCTGCAACGGGCTGTCCGTTCTTTATGATGGTATTTACTCTACGGATACTATCATTTTCATTTAAAAAAGCGTCTTCCAGGTTGCTGCTTGGCACATGCCAGCCCCAGCCCCCATCGACACCACTTCCGGCAATAACCGGGTTCACATTGCCGATCAGATTGTTAGCGCCTATCTCGAAGATCGACTCTGGTCCGTTGTAATAGGCTGTTTTAAAAATATCGCCATAATTAGGTTCGAGGCTATATTCATTTAATGCCAGCAATTGACTTCCAGCCAGCGCCGAGGAATCGTAATGACCGGACCACAAATTCGCGTAGGCCAGATAGGCCAAAGCTGCTCCTTTGCTTGCCCTTGCCTTATCGAGGGTAGTTGTATAGTCTTTACGCTGGGGCAGATTGGCTGCCGCAAATTCGAAATCAGCATTGATGAACGCCCAGGCCTGGTCAGCCGAAGCTCTTGCAACGGGGATATCACTTTGTTTTGTATTTTCCGTATAGAGCGGTACGCCTCCATAGTTTTTGGCCAGCTCCATATAAAAGAAACCTCTCAAAAAACGCATTTCTGCCAATAGGCGGGTTTTCAATGTGGCATCGATAGTCGAGGTTGAAATATTGGCTATCCCAAAATTGCATTGGCCAATACCTAAATAATCAAATTGATACATGTTGACAACGTCACTGGCCGTAGGAGTTATACTTTCCAGACTGCCGGTAGACCGATAGGACGCAGCGTTGCTGAATCCTCCCAGATTTCCCAGCCATCCATTGTCTGTAGCTGTTTCGAGATTGACCCTGTACCACATTGTCTGCCACCAGTCATTTTGGTTGATGGCGGCATAGCAACCTGTCACATAGTTGGTACAACCGGCGGTAGTTGTAAATACACCCGTGTTCTGCACAGTTTGCAGCCCGTAGTAGGGGATGTCCGTGAAGCTTTTCTTGCAGGAGGAGAGCAAGAAAGCGACCGAAAGAAAGCAAATTAATATGATCCTAATATTTTTCATCGTTACAATTTTATTTATGAGAATTATAATCCCAGGGCTATACCGGCATTGAATGATTTAGGCACCGGGTATTGTCCTCTGTCGACACCCTGGTACTGCTGGCTGTCGGATTGTACTTCAGGATTGAAGCCCTTGTATTTTGTGATCGTGGCCAGGTTCTGCGCTCCTACATAAACGCGAAGACTCTTGATGCCATTCACTTTCAGGGTTGGGAAGGTGTACCCTAACTGAAGGTTCCTGATCCTGGTAAAGCTTCCATCTTCCACATACCAGCTTGAGAAATTATAATTGTTTCCAGTGGCAGGATTGGGGTTTGCTGCGTTGGGGTTGTCAGCTCTCCAAACCTTGTCATAACTTCCTGCGATCACATTAGATGCGCGGTCGCCGGTGATGAGGTAGCGCTTGGTGGTATTGACTACTTTTTGCCCATACGAGCCATACAATTCTACAAGAAGATCGAATCCTTTGAAATCAGCCTTGAGTGAAAAGTCCAAATTTAATTTTGGATAGGGGTTGCCCAGGTAAGTCCGATCGCTATCTGTATTAATGACGCCATCTCCATTTACATCCACGTATTTAAAATCTCCCGCCTTAGCCAGGGGCTGAATTAAATTACCATTCTTTCCGGTATAGGCATTGACCTCCGCCTGTGACTTGAATATGCCCGCCACTTTATAGCCGTAATAAGCTCCGACTACACCATTGGTATACATTCTTGTAAATGACATCCCAAAACGCTCCTGTTCCCGATAGTTATCCTGCGCCCCCACATCCAGGCCCTCGACACCACCGAGGCTCAGATAGGTGGACCTTACATGGCTCAGGGAGATTCGGGGGATGATCCTTAGCTGCTGGGGCAGGGAGATGGTATAGCTGGTGGAAAATTCCCAGCCTTTGTTCCCGATACTGGCCACGTTGGCGGTGGGCAAATTGGGCTGTCCAGCACTTAACGGGATAGAGGGCAGGGTCAGGATTGCGCCGTTGGACTTATTGTCGAAGTATTCAAATTCGAAATTGAGCTTGTTGGAAAAGAGAGTTCCTTCCAGTCCGGCTCCGCGATCTTTATCGGTTTCCCATTTCAGATTTGGGTTGCCGATCTGTGTGGGTACGGTACCATAAGCCATCTGGCCTGAGAATGGGTAAGTGGCGTTGGTGGCTATCAGACTGTACCAGGTGCTTCGGGTAATCGCATCGGCATTACCTCTTTGCCCCCATCTTGCTTTAACCATAAGGTTATTCAGCCAGCCGACATTCTTCATGAAATCTTCGGCAGACATGCGCCAGCCAAGCGAAACAGACGGGAAAAATGCATATTGGTTGGCAAGCGGGAATTTTGAGTTGCCATCTCTTCTTGCGTTGGCAGTCAAATAATATTTGCTGTCATAATTGTATTCAAGACGGCCGAAATAAGCGGACCTTTTTACCCAGTAGGCGTTGTTGATACCGCCGGTAGGGCTGGGATTCCCATTAGGGTCTGTTCCGAAAGCAGCCAGCACAGCGGGGTTGGTCAGGTCCATATTGAGATAGTCTTCATAAGCGAACAGGGGATTGTTGCCATTGGAACTATCAGCGGAAACTCTCTGACCGCTGCCGTAATATTCTTTTTGCTCCGCAGCTTCCTGACCGACAAGCGCTGTGAAATTATGCTTTGCCGCCACACTGAACTTATAGGTCAGCACATTGCTAAGCACCCAATTGTATTTTGTGTCGAATCCTTGTCCGGCCTTAGTCAGTGCGCTATAGTTATTCGGGTTCAGATAATATCTTGGGATGAAAAAATTGCTCGTGGTATTATCCACATTGGCTCCGACCGTGGTACGGAAAGTCAGGTTTTTAATGGGTTGTACTTCCATGAATGCACTGGACTGGATCCCATATAGTTGATTGGGGCTCAGCGTGGACATGTTCATACTAAATACATAATTGGGGGGAGGGGTTCCATTCCCCGGACCGCCATAGGGCGTTCCATAGGCGCTCCATTGCGCGTCGTAGAGCGAAGGGTTTGCGGAAGCAGGGATATGCTGCAAATTCGGATTAATGAACACGCTTGTTATTGGGTCTGTACCCAGCAGGCCCAAAAAGTCCACTGGTGTGTTGATCCAGGTCTCATACCGGGGTGCCAGCGACCCACCGAACTTGAGCCAGTCATTGATCTTGAAATCGCCGGAGAGCCTGGCGGTGATCCTTTTCCAGTCACCTACCTTGGTGTTGGCATGTGCGTCGGTATAGGACAAGCTCATGGCATATTGCGATTTTTCAGAACCGCCCGTATAGCTGAGCCCTACGTTTGTAGTGGGGCTATGGGGATTGATCACGGCGTTCCACCAATCCGTTGACTTGGTGGTATCATATTGATTAACAGAAGTTTCAGTAACTGAAAAGCTTGGATTGGAAAGCCGCTGGAATTTTAACCATTCCGCGGAGCTGGCCATAGTAAAAGGTTTTTTGATTGCTTGTGACTGGTAATTCACCGTCACATTCAAATTACTTGTGCCGGCCTTGCCTTTTTTCGTTGTTATGACAATTACTCCACTGGCGGCCTGTGCGCCATAGATGGCTGCTGCAGATGCGTCTTTGAGTACGTCCATCCTTTCAATGTCTGCCGGATTTATTGAGTTAAAATATCCGCTTTGGATGGGCACTCCATCAACGATCAAAAGCGGCTGGCTGGTGCCCTGGATGGTATATACGCCCCGGATATATATATTGGGCTGTGCACCCGGTCCGTTGGAACCAGACAGCACCCGTACCCCCGGCACTGCGCCTTGAAGGGAATTCGCGGCATTGGGGTCTTTAAAGGTTGTCAATTCTTTTCCGGAGATGGAACCTACTGAACTGATAAGATCAGCCTTTTTGGTGGTGCCGTATCCCACTACTACCACATCGCCCAGACCGTCACTTGAAAGCTCCAGGGACACTTCGACCTTCCCGTCCGCGGAAACGGATACTTTTTTTGGGGCATAGCCTATATGGGTGATTAAAAGGGAGGAACCAGCGGGAGCATTAATGGAAAACTCTCCTGCGCTGTTGGTCTTTACGGATTGTTTTCGGCCTTCTACCGTGACTGTGGCATCTGCAAGAGGGGTTCCACCCGACCTTACTACGCCGGTGACGGCTTGCTGGGCCCAAAGGACTGTGGCGGAAAGAATCAAGATGCAAAGGGATACTAATCTTCGCCCTACCCGGCGGTTGCCGAGGGGACAGCGGACTGCGAGCGCAGCCGAAAGCAGGGATCTTCTCATAAATGACAAGCGTACTTAGGTTAAAAAATGTCGTTAGTTACAGATGTAAAATACTCATATGTCAGGGGGTATAAGGGGGGACAAAACGAGCAAAAAGGGGGGACAAAATGACGAAATACCTATTTTTCTTCCTCTTTTATGGTGTTGAAATTCTTATTAAAGGACTGCCGGTATTTTTTTATGTATTCGGATGGGGTCATGCCGAATAGCTTTACGAATTGTTCCCTGAAATACCGCTGGTCGCTGATGCCTATCTGGAAGGCTGCCTGGTTGACGTTCATGTTGCCGGTCAACATCAGCACGGCTGCTCTTCGGAGCCGGATGGAGCGGATGAAGGAATTTAGGCGCTGCCCGGAGATGGCTTTTACTTTCTGGTTGAGCCTGGAATGGCTCATTCCCATGGCCTGGGAGAATTTCTTCATCGTAAATTCCTCATTATCAATATTCTCTTCGATTACCTCGATACATTTTCGCAGAAAATCCTGGTATTCCGCCGGTACTTTTACGCTGCTTTCTTTCAGGGTAATGCTATCCAGGAAGTATCGTTGAAGGGTATTCCTGTTTTTGAGGATCGTCTCTACCCTTGCCAGCAGGTGTGCACTGTCGAAGGGTTTGGTGATATAATCGTCGGCTCCGCCTTCGATGCCTTTTAGCTTGGTGTCGGAGGTAGTGGCGGCTGTCAGCAGTATTATCGGAATATGTCCCATGGATTCCGATTGTTTCACCTTTGTGCATAGCTCTATCCCGTCCATCCCCTTCATATTTATATCGCTGATGATTAGGTCCGGGATATGTTGCTCCGCCAGTTGAAAGCCGTCGGTTCCGTTGTCGGCGCTGTATAAAAGGTATTGGGGGGAAAACAGACCGAGCAGGTAATTTCTGATCTCCTCGTTGTCATCGATCACAAGGATCGATCTTTTGTCTGTTATTACTTCTTCGGCGGTCTTGCCACCGAGGGTTGTGAGGACTGGTTCCGGGGTTTGCCCGTCTACCAATTCGTCCAGGAGCTCGAATTTCCTGACCGGTCCTTTCATAACATAGCTCCCGGGGAGGCCGGCGGCGCCTTTTAGAAGGGAAATGGTGAAAGTGGTTCCCTGGCCGACGGCACTCTGGCAGGATACTTTGCCTTTGTGACTTTCGATAAAATGTTTGACCAGGTAAAGACCAATGCCGAACCCGGTATGCTGATCACCGGATCTGGGATCGGCCTGTTGGAATTTGCCGAATATGCGATCGATATCGGCTTCTTCGATGCCGCAGCCTGTATCGCGGATATCGATCTGTACGTTGTCTTCTGTTTCCGTAATGGTAAACAGGATGCTTCCTTGTGCAGGCGTAAACTTGAAGGCATTGGAGAGGAGATTGAACAGGGCAATTTCTATCTTTTCATAATCGCCTTGTATTTCGATGGAATCGCGGGAGGTGGTGAAATGGTAGGTTATATTCCTGGATGTGGCCTGTTGGGCAAAACACTGGTAGACTTCGTTACACAGCTCTACAATATTGATCGCCGAGATCTTTAGTATATCGGCTCCGCTATCTGCCTTTCTGAAGAGCAATAGCTGGTCTACCAGGCTGAGCAGGCGACGGGCATTTCTATGGGCAGTGGCCAGGTCGTTGTGAGAAACGATGCCATCGTTGTTGTGGATCGCTCTTTTCAGCGGGTCGATGATCAGGGTAAGAGGAGACCTGAACTCGTGTGATATATTGGTAAAAAAGGACAGTTTTTTTTCCGAAAGGATTTTTTCTTTTTCGCTTTCCAGGTGGGCCAATTTGATCTCATATTTTAATCTTTCCTGTCTTTTTGCATAGCGGGTATATATATAAATGATGCCGGCAAGAAACAGTCCATAGAGCAAATACGCCCACCAGGTCCGGTACCAGGGGGGTAGAACGGTTATTTTCAACAGTTGCGTCTCCCCGCTCCATGTACCATCGGGATTGGATACTTTGATCTTGAAAACATAGTTTCCTTCTCCGAGTTTTGAATAGTTGGCTGTTCTGACGTCATTGACATAGTTCCAGCCTTTGTCCCATCCTTCGAGGTAATAGGCATAATTTATCTTATCCACCCCGGTATATGCAAGCGCGATGAAGTCGATGGAAAGCATGGCTTTGTCGAATGGAACGGTAACCTGGTTAAGTTTTTCTATCTCCAGCCCCGGGCCATAGGAAGTATCGCCCTCTACCGACTTATTGTTGATCTTAAGACCGTTCAGGAAGATCCTGGGCGCGGCGGCCCGGTATTGGATGCTATCGGGATAAAAGATGTTGAAACCTTTTATCCCGCCGAACAGGAACTCGCCGGAGCGCAAGGCCAGGGCTGCATTAAAACTAAACTGGTTGCTTTGCAGGCCGTCGGACTGGGTAAAGTTTCTAAAGGTTCTGGTAGCCAGGTTAAATCTTGACAGTCCGTTGAAGGTACTGATCCATAAATTGCCTTTCCCATCCTCGAGAAAACGCAAAAGTGTATTGCTGGGCAGGCCGTCTTTGGTGGTATAGCGGGTGTATTGTCCGGTTTTAGGGTCGAAAAGCAATAAGCCGCCTCCCTGCGTAGCTAACCATAGATTCCCGTTGTGGTCTTCGTGTATGCAACGAATCGGGTAGCCGATGTTGTAATCCTGGTGTTTTTTCTGTTGCCGGTCAATTTTTATGAGGGTAGTATAATTGCCGCCCCAAAAGCGACCTTCGCTGTCTTCTGCCAGGCATTGGAGATTGGCAATGCTCCCGTCAAAAAGTTCAAATTTATCGTTGAGTCTATTATAGAGATACAGGCTCCCTTCGTTGGTCGCGCTGGCCCAAAGCCTTTTTTGCGCATCTTCATATATCAGCCACACGTTGTTCTCTTCTGTGTTGTTCTTAGGATTAAAACAGGTATACCGTTTGAATGCGCCTGCCGCTTTTTGAAATTGATTGATCCCGCCGAACCAGGTCGAGACCCATATATCATTGCGGTAATCCCGGGTGACGCTGGTGATAAAGTTACTGGTCACCGAATGTGGGTTACCTGCGTCGTGGCGGAAGGCAGTAAACGTATTTTTCTCCCGGTTCCAATATCTTAGTCCCGCCCCGTCGGTCCCGATCCAGACGTTGTTGTTCTCGTCCGCGCAAAAGGAAAGGATGAAGTTGTCGACCAGGGTATTGCCCCCCGGAGCATCGTAGGTAACCTTTCCGAAGGGAACGCTTCCTGGTTCGATGATATTGATCCCGCCTCTCAGGGTGCCGATCCATTTGCGTCCTTCCACGTCTTCGTAAATGATATATACTGCATTGCTGTTGACCACGGATCTTCCATTGTCGGTCAGCAATGGCTGGGCGATGCGGGCTTCGTTTGGCAGTAACCATACTCCCGCGCCATCCGTACCTATCCACAGAATATCCTGTTTGTCGGCGCAAAGGGTTACTATTTTGACTTTTGCGGGCACCAGGCTTTGAGAAAAAGTATTGGAGAGGAAATTGTATTGGTAAAGTCCATTATCATTTGCCAGCCATAATCGTCCTTTTTTATCCATTTTCAGGCAATTGGCCTGGTTGATGGCATTGTTGACCAAAACGAGCTTTTTTTGCCGGGCATCATACCTGTAGAGTCCTTTGTTCTGAACAAAGACCCAGCTGTCTTTTCCTGTCGCGGATTCGATAGCTGTAACATCGTACACGCCTTCCTTATCATTATTCAAAGGGATCTGTATTCCGGTGTTGTCGCTACCCGTGAAAACCAGCAGGCCATTGTGTTGTGTACCAACGAGTATGCTGCCGGTGCTAGCTGCTTTTACCACATGAATATTGTCCTGGAGCAATTCCCTTGAACCGGTCAGGGAAGTATATCTTACGGAAGAGAATCCCGATCTTACCGGGCTATAAACACTCAGCCCTTTTTGCCCGCCTACCCACAGATTATGGTTGTTGTCTTCTTCGATCGTATAAACATTGTTGATGGCAAGGGAGGTACTGTCGCCTATGATATTGTGGAATATTTTAAACCCGTATCCGTCATACCTGTTTAGTCCGTCGTAGGTGCCGAACCAGAGGAAACCGTTGTGGTCCTGGTAAATGCTGATAACCGCGTTGTTGGACAGTCCCTGTTCTATGCCGAGGTATCTGACGGGGATATCTTTGGCCAGCAGGGTAGCGCTATATAAAAGAAGGCACAATGAAAAGGTAAGGATGTGTTTGGCACGGCCCATCTTGCATGTTGTTTTGGCTAATCGTTATAAAGATATATTTTTTATACCTGATCTATAAATTTTGCAACTCTTCCTATAATCCTTGTACTTCGGAAGGGGTATTGCGGACGTAGCTTTGTGTTAACAAACTAAAAACACACACAATGAGCACGTTAAATTCAAAAGTAGTACTGGTAACCGGAGCCTCAGGAGGCATTGGTGCCGAAGTAACTCGTCAGTTCGTCAAGGCCGGAGCTAAAGTTATCGTTCACTATGCTGGTCGTAAGGAACCTGCTCAGAAGCTGGCGGATGAGATCAACCAAGGGGGTGGTGAAGCTATCGTTCTGCAGGCCGATGTAAGCAAACAGGCTGAGGTGAAAAAAATGTTTGATGACGCGATCGCGCATTATGGCAAGATCGATGTGCTGGTCAATTCAGCTGGTGTAATGATCAACAGTCTGCTGAAAGATACGACGGAAGAAGCTTTTGACGCACAATTCAGCGCCAATGTGAAGGGGACTTTTTTGACGATGCGCGAAGCGCTGAACAGGCTGGCTGAGAATGGAAGTATCATCAACTTTTCGACGAGTGTCAACCGGCTGATGGTGCCGACCTACGGTGTATATTCTGCTACCAAGGGTGCTGTCGAACAGCTCACAAGGGTTGCTTCCAAGGAGGCTGCGGTGCGTGGGATCAGGGTTAACTCCGTATCTCCCGGACCAACTAATACAGAACTGTATATGAAGGGGAAGACTCCTGAAATCATTGCCCGTCAGTCTGCCTTGTCCGCCTTTAACCGGATAGGTGAACCCAGCGAAACTGCGTCGGTAGTCGTATTTCTGGCTACGGATGAGGCTAAATGGATCAGCGGACAGAATATTGGTATAAATGGAGCAATGGCGTAGGCAAAACATTTCGGCTCGGTAGGCGGGCCTCAACATCTTAAAAAATTAAAGCTATGAACAGTTTAAAAGGTAAAGTTGCTCTTATTACAGGATCTGCAAGAGGGCTTGGTAAAGCGATCGCTGAACGTTATGCTTCTTTGGGCGCGGATATTGTCCTGAATTATTCCAGGGATAAGGCTGCTGCGGAAGAAACGGCCAGTAATATCAGGGCTATGGGTGTGAAGGTTGTGGCTATCCAGGGTGATGTGAGCAAGGTGGCCGAGATCGAAAAGCTTTTTAATGAGGCGAAGGCGACGTTTGGAAAGATCGATATTGTAGTAGCGAATGCCGGTATCGAAATGGTGGAGACTCCTGTCGTTGCCTTTACGGAAGAACAGTTCGACCGGGTGTTCTCGATCAATACGAAGGGCTCTTATTTCACCATGCAGCAAGCGGCCAAACATGTTTCGGATAATGGAAGGATCCTTTATATCGCCAGCAGCACGACTTCATTCCCTGTACCTGGTATGGCCGTATATGGCGGCAGCAAGACGACGCCTCGCTACCTCGTAGATATTTTATCCAAGGAAATAGGGCATCGGGGTGTGACGGTCAATACTATCATTCCTTTTGCTGTGGATCATGCGGGGATCTTTGTTGACCCTGCTGCTTATCCTGCCTTGCGGAAGCAATTACTGGACAGCTGTCCTATGGGCCGGCTGGCTGAAGTAGAAGATGTGGCCAATATCGCTGAGTTCTTTGCGAGCGATCTGTCTTCCTTTGTATCGGGTCAGCATCTGCTGGTCAATGGGGGAGCAACCAATTAATTTTTACTATGAGAAATCAACTTATGGACCGGGTCTGGCCTGTACTGGTTTTGCCCGTCCTTTTTTCTTTCTATTGTAAAGCTTCATCAACAGTAAATCCTATGTCAGTAAATACAGATACACTCAAAAATGTCACGGTAAAAAAGGCTATCGATGCCCTTCAGAGCGGGAATTCGGCTAACTGGTTTGCCTTGTTTACCCCGGATGCGACCTTGTATGACGATGGGAATAAGAAAAACTTCCGGTCTTTTTTCGAGGAGGCGATGGGGCATGAATATTTTACCGGGATCGACAAGGTCGAAAATCACGGTCTGGATGTCTATGGTAGGTTTCATAGCGACAGGTGGGGGAATTTTAAAACATATTTCAGATTCCATTTGGATGGTGAGGGCAGGATAACGCGGCTTGATATAGGGCAGGCGGATTATTGAGAAATTGGAATATTATGATAAGTAATAGTTATGTGGTGGAGAACCCGACGGTAAGGAAAGCCATTGCGGCCTTGCAAAATGGAGATGCGAGGGCATGGCTTTCCTTGTTTGTGAAAAACGCAGTCTTGTACGACCATGGTAATGCGATGACCGCCGGGGAATTTATTGAGAAATCGATTGGACAGGAGTATTTTACCCATATCGATAAAACTGAGGAAAACGGGCTTTCTGTCCTTGGTAGTTTTCATACGGATCAGTGGGGGGACTTCCAGGTCTGTTTTCAGTTCAGGCTGAATGAAGTGGGGAAGGTAAGCCGGCTGGATGTGTTTCAGGCTGTTTATTGATTTTGTTTCTCATCGTAATTGAACATCCATTGAATGCCGAATTTGTCGACCAGCATCCCGAAGTATCCGCCCCAGAAGGCTTTGTTAATGGGTACGAGTACGGTGCCGCCGGCAGCGAGTCCGTCGAATAGTTTGTGCGTTTCGGCTTCGCTTTCGGGGTTGACGGTAATACTTACATTGTTGCCGACGACCAATTTGGGGCCCATGCCGTCGACGGCGTCTGTTCCCATGAGCATGTTTCCTTTCCCGATGGGTAGAGCGATGTGCATAATGCCGTTCTGTTGATCGGATGGCATTCCTTCGCATCCCGGGCTGTCTTTGAAACGCATGATTGTCGCAAATTCACCGCCGAGGACGGATTTGTAGAAATTGAAAGCTTCTTCCGTGTTGCCGGGGAAGTTGAGATAAATGTTAAACGCTGCCATGTTGATAGTTTTTTATACTAATAAAGCTAAGGCAATCTTTTTGAGTGGAAGGGTGGAGAATGCGGCTTTTAAAGGGGTGATTGCGACAATTGGAGGTGAGGATCAGCAATTAGCTGACCCTCTTGATGATAAAACCATTTTTCACCATGTCCATCCCAATCTTTGGATAGTATTCCATTGCAGTCGGGGCGGCGAGCAGGAGCAGCATACAGCGGTCGCCGATGGCGTCTTTTGTCAGCTGGACCAGTTGTTTGCCGATGCCTTCTTTCTGATATTCTTTTCTGATGGCCAGGTCGGAAAGATAACAGCAGTAGTGAAAGTCCGTCAGTGCGCGCGAGACACCTACCAATAAAGGGCCGTCCCAGGCGGTGACGATAAGGTTGGAGTGCTGGTACATGCTGGCGATGCGTTCTGCGTCATTGGTGGGACGTTGCAGACCGGAGCTGTCGTAGAGGTCAATGACTTCGGCTGCAGTGGGGATCTGATCTGTTTTGTATTGAATATTCATGTTCTTTTTTTTGTCTTCAAAAATACGGCTCGTAAGGACTACCTTTACCATCCAGATTTAATATATTAAGTAGTCCAGCATGCTACCCTTCGACACGCTTCTTCCGACAGACAAGACATTGGCTTTGCCGGTATACCAGCAGGTAGCCCAGGCGATGGTTCAGCATATCCGCAACGGGGTGATCAAGCCGGGAGCTATGTTGCCTGGCACCCGTGAGCTTGCGGGTATTTTGAATCTGCATCGCAAAACGGTCATTGCCGCTTATGACGAGCTTGCTGCGCAGGGTTGGATCGAAGCTGTTCCCAGAAGAGGGTTTAACATAAGCTCTAATCTGCCGGAGGTCAAGGCGCAGCGATGGAATAAGACTTATGCCTTTGAAAAGAAGATGGCGGCGCCCTTCTATCCGCTGACGAAGACAGGCTTTCAGTTCCCTGTATTGGGTGTGCCGTCGCCACGGCTGATCATTGACGATGGGCATCCCGATAGCCGGCTTGCTCCTATGGATCTGCTGGCAAGGGAATACCGGAGCAGGCTGGGCAGCGGCTCTTTACGAAAGCAGGTCAACGCCACCCTGACAGCGGGCTCCCCGCGATTAAGAGAGGTAATGGTGAGCTATCTGGCGGAAACGAGAGGAATGCAGGCGTCCATTCCAAATATTCTCATCACGCATGGGGCGCAGATGAGTATCTATATTGCTGCGAGTCTGCTTGTGCGGGCGGGGGATGCGGTGATTGTTGGGGAGCCGGGCTATTATGTGGCTAACCAGGTGTTGGAGAGTCTGGGGGCCAAACTTTTACATGTGCGGGTAGATGAAGAGGGGATCGATGTGGACGCCGTGGAGCGGTTGTGTAAAGGGAAGGAGATCAGGATGCTTTATCTTATTCCGCACCATCATCATCCGACGACCGTGACCCTTAGTCCTGAAAGGCGGATGCGACTGCTGGAGATAGCCGAGGAATTTAATTTTGCGATCGTGGAAGACGACTACGACTATGATTTTCATTACTCGTCTTCGCCCTATCTGCCATTGGCTGCGAGCAGTCATAAGAACCGGGTGATATACATTGGGTCGTTCTCCAAGTCGCTGTCGAGCTCTATTCGGGTAGGGTTTATGGTTGGGCCGGAAGAATTTATCGGGCAGGCTATATATCTCAGACGGCTGATCGAACTGAGGGGAGATAATAATATGGAGGATGCGTTGGCGGTGCTGATCCGGAATGGGGATGTGGGGCGGCATTTGAAAAAGGTGAATAAGATCTATGAAGTGAGGAGGGACCGATTGTGTTATTTACTGGATTCGAGACTTGGGGATGTGGTGAGTTACCGCAAACCATCGGGGGGAATGGCGGTATGGGCCTCCTTTGGGAGGAAGTATCTGTTGAAGACGGTTGCGGAAAAAGCGGGGAAGCAGGGGGTATATATAAGTAATGGGTTGATGTACAATACGCATAATACGGTGTATAATTCGGTTCGAATGGGGTTTGCCGGACTGACGGAAGAGGAGATGGAAGAGGCGATAGGGATATTGGCGGGTTGCGTGTAAATTTGGTATATTATGGATGAAATATATCCTAAAATATTTCTTTATCGGCGCCTGGTTCATGCTAAGATCTTTTTCAAACTTCGATTTTGTACATCCTTTTTTCGGACGAATGACAAAGGAGCAGATCGGGTATTTGGCTTACAAGCATACAGACCACCATCTCAGACAATTCAATAGTTAGTAAGGATGATTCGGGTAACTGGTTCTCGCTCGCTCAACTGGAGAAACAATAAGGAAGTGATAATTGTGATTGACGAGTGTTTGGTGGGGTTGGAGCTGGTAGGTGAATACCAGTGTGCCGGCTGGGTCGGTTTTTAGTTTTTTAACCGGTTTGCTATTTATGAAAATGGTGTAAGCGGTGCCGGGCTTTAGGTCGTTTACCTGGTATGAAATGTTGTTTTTGGCGGATTGAGTCCAGTCGATCTTATCTCTGGTCCAGGTATTTATATCAAGGGTAAGTTGAGTATTTGGCGACATGGTAAGTTTTAGAGATGTTCTTTCGGTGTTGCCATTAAAGTATGAAAGGGTTGTATCGGTACCATAAAATCCGAAATTGGTGGCTGCCGTAATTTTATAGTGATCGTTTGACACTGTATATTTATTTATGTTGAGGATGATGGACAGTCGTTGGCCTCTGAAATTATAGTTGAGCTTTGTGCCTGATAAAGCCTGTGTGATATGTGGGTCCAAATAAAATCTGTTATATAAGGGGTTGATGCCATAAATTGCCTGATATAAACCAACGACGGAGAGACTATTGCCGGACAGAATATCGTCGCCCAGCCCATCCTGTTTTGATCGGCCGTAACGCTGAAAGGCCAGTCCGTCTTTTGCATACTGCGCTAAGACATTGTTTACATATTTTATGGCTATTTCGGGTTTGTACCCTGCGTAGGCTTTTACTGCAATGGAGCCCCAGGATAAAAACAGGTCGCCGTTCTCGTACTTTGGGAAGGGAAACTGCCAGTCATTGCCTTCACCGGGGTTATAACTATACATACAGGCCGGCCAGAAGAACAGCTTCTCTTTTTGCATTTGGATCTCTATATTGTCCAGGATCGTTGCCTTCCTGGTATCGTCGTCACAAATGCCATAGGCGATGGCCATGAAGTTGACAGATGTAACCATATTATTGCCGTGGATAGATCCGTCTTTGTCTCTCCAATGGATATAACATTTCTTTTCGGGGTCCCAGAAACCCCCTTCGGCGATGGGTTTGTTAAAAGCGGTTTTCAGTTGTTCTGCGTAATGCTGGTAGGAGGCTGCTTTTCCGGTGTCGCCTAATTGCTTTTCGATAGCGGCCCAGAGAACGAGGGCATGGTAGAGTTTTGCGTTCACGAATGCGTTCTCGTATGAGGCCCAGATGATGTCCAGCCAATCGCTGCCTCTTTTCTGCCGATAGCTGTCGGTGATCATTTCTACCAATCCATTGTTGTTGCTATCTCTTTTTAAAATCCAATCCAGGGCTTTTTCGCAGGATAATTTATGCGTGTTGACCCAGGGCAGGTCCCCGGTAAGATCAAAAAGTTCCGCTACGTTGGAGACGAGATCGGGATTTGCGTCCAGGAGATAGCCCCATTGCGCTTCGTAAAACCCTTTTTCGTTGACTTCACCCGGCATCATGTCTTCGTTGGTATAGGCCCATCGCGGCCATACTCTTCCATCCGGTTTGATGGCATTGTCGCGGTAAAAATCGAGACATTCCCGGTAACCTTTCAGATAGTTGCTGTCATTTATCGCAAGGCCCAGCTGCGCTATATATTGTTCGTGTAAGCAGATGGGGCCATAGGGGGTGTGCCAGCTATTCCCGCCGAAGTGTTGTTTGTCGATAACACCTATCCTGGCGATGGTATTCAGGACGGCACTGACTTGACTACCGTTGATCCCGACAAAATCTCCCCGACCATAGCGGTTATTAAAATCGAACCAGGAGAGTGTCAGGCTTTGAGTGGTCGTGCCGGCTTCCTTTTTATAAGATGCCCAGACATTGGTGGCATCGCGGATGAATCTTCTTCTTTGTGTGCCGGAGTCGTAACGTGGGAGCATTTCTTTCGAGGATGTACCGATAGAGAATGCGATTTTGTCGTCAGCCGTTCGGCTATAATCCATCGCGACCTGCTGACCGGGCGCATCTACGGAAACACTAAGTCCGTTGCCGGTAGTACTGTTCCAGAATTCCGATGAATGGCTATGCACGCCATAGGTGTCCAATCTTTTATTAAAGAGGTAGAACCAGGCCAGACCACCATAATCCTGATAGGCTCCGTCCCAGGTGCTTGTATCGCGAAAGATAAAGACCGGGAGGGATGCTTTTTCTATTGTAGCAGGTGCGGAGAGATTGCGGGTTATATCGAACCTGATGGTACTATCTGTCAGGTGGAAGGTCCAGTTCTCGCTTATGGTAAGCTCCGTATTTCTGTATACGATGCCGGTGATGGTAATCGAATCAGCATTGGTTTTTACGAAAGGGTCGGATGCCAGGTGTAGGGTAGAGTAAGTGGCGCCATTGGCTTTGATCTCTGAGTAGATGCCGGCGGACCCTTCGATGACTTTCTGACCGTTGATGATCAACGAGGAAATTGTTGCTTTGTGATCGTAATCGAATACCAGGCTGAGCTTTTTATTATTAAATGCTATCTTTTTACTTCGGGGATCGTTGCTGATCTTTATCGTTTGTGCAAGGGAGGCGAAGTTGAGTATCAGGGCGATAAACACAAGGAGAATCAAAAGATTAGAGCGTAGTTGGGATTTCATCATAGCTAAAATACAAAAGATTTAGAGATTCGGGCGTCGTTGGGTGACGAATCGGATCATTGATAACATGACCAGGAATAACAGCATCGTAAAACATAAACCGATCCGAAGGTTAAAACTATCGGCGAGGTAACCTATCACTGGAGGGCCGACAAAAAAACCGCTGTATCCGATGGTGCTGGCGATGGCGATGCCCGCTGCAGGTTCGATCCCCTTTATATTACCTGCTGTTGAATAAGTGACGGGTACTACATTTGACAAACCGGCTCCAACGAGGAAAAGTCCGATCAGCACGGCGGTGGCATTGACAAAAAGCAGGACAATAGCCAGACCGGCGATTGCGGTAAAACAGCTACAAAATAAGATGGTCTTTTTTCCCATGGCATCGATGAGCCGATCGCCGAAGAGGCGGCCGAGCGTCATGGCGGTACCGAAGGAGAAGATGGTTAATGCGCTGAAGGCTTTTGTTTTGCCTATGACGGTATGCATGTAAATGGCGGACCAGTCGATGATGGAACCTTCGCCGGTCATCCCGCAGAAACCTATGATGGCGATGAGCCAGATCAGGAGTGGAATTTTTTGGCGGTGACCCTTTACTGTTTGTTGTTTTTCGGAAACGGGCTGAGCTCTCAGGATAACAGGTGCTGAGATGACCAGCGCGATGAACCCTGCGATGGCTACCAACAGCAATTGAGGGCGAAGGGGATAATGGTAATTGGCGAACAAGGCCCCTGAGCCTGCTCCCAGCGCCATGCCGATGCTCCAGGCTGCATGAAAGGAAGACATGATGGTCTTTTTATATGCTCTTTCTACGAAGACTGCCTGTCCATTCATCGTGATGTCCATGGCGCCTGAAAAGAAACCGGTCATCAGAAAGCCGATCCGGCCGATCCAGATATTGGAGGAGATAGGGATAAAAGGAATGATACAACAAAACAAAAGACCCGAACAGATGGTCAGCTTTCCGCTGTTATACCGGGTTGTCAGCCAGCCGGTGAGCGGCATTGCCACCAGTGCGCCGATGGCTGTCATAAAAAGCATCGTCCCGAGTACGCTGTTGGAGACCCCGAAGAAATCTTTTAGCTCCGGCAGCCGGCCGGTACAGTTGGCGTATACAAAGCCGTTGACAAAAAAGTAAGTGATAACAGCTATTCTATATTGAAGGTGTTTGTTCATCTGGCGATTTGTTGTTGAACAAAGATCCTTGCCGGAGAGGGGTATTTATTTCACCTGTTTTTCCAATAATTACACTAAATTGTCCTGGATGGAAGGATTGCAGGACAAACAAATACATGAAAAAGGCAAATCTTGAGAAGATAGAACCGATAGAAGGCTCCTCCTTCTTTATGGCGTACAATAAGGAGCCGCTGTTATGTCATGAGGATTTCTGGCATTTTCATCCCGAATTCGAGATCGTGTATGTACCGCATGGGTGCGGAAGGCGTTTTGTCGGCAATAAGGTCAGCCGGTTCGAAGATGGGGACCTGATCCTGCTGGGGCCGAATATCCCTCACAATGCGTTCAACTTCGGATTTGAATCAACCGGATACGAGGAGTATGTCATTCAGTTCAAGATCGATCAGATCGAAAAAATGGCGGATATCTTCCCGGAGTTTGTGCGTGTCACGCGTTTGCTGGCAAAGGCCAGGTCCGGTATCAGCTTCAACGGGGAAGCCAGACACCGCATTGGGGAGATGATAAAGGAGATGTATGCTCTCTGTGGCTTTCAACGTCTGATCCAGCTGTTTGTCGTGTTGCGGGAGATGTCGTTGTTGTCCGGCTTTGAAGACCTCGAAACAAAGAAATTCCTTTCCGTCAACACCGTTTATGTCAAGCGCATCGAGCGGGTCTATCAGATCATACAAAAGCAATATCAGGATGATCTTTCTACGCGGGAGATTGCGTTGAAATTGTCGATGACGGAAAGTTCCTTTTGCCGATTTTTCAGGAACGCCACAGGCAAGACCTTTAAGGAAGCGCTGACGGAAGTGAGAATTGAGAAGGCCAGCGCCCTGCTATTGCATTCCGATCTGTCTGTGGCGAGTATTGCGTCCCAGTGTGGATTCAATAATGTCTCACTCTTTAACCGGTTTTTTAAAGAGCTGACGGAGATGACACCGAAGGATTATCGTAAATCGATCCGTTTCACAATAGATAGGAGAATGGATACGGGGAAAACACATTAAACAAACAAATTGAATAATTTGAATCCGTTAGAAGAAGTAATAGGGGCCACGGATATATATCTTGTGGATCAGATCATGAAAGGCCGGTATAGGAAGGACGACACGATTTTGGATGCGGGTTGCGGGTCAGGCAGGAATCTGCATTGGTTTATCCGCAGTAAGATCTCCATTTACGGTATTGATCAGAGTGAGGATGTCATCCATAACGTGTGGGGCCGGTATCCTGCGGTGGCGGAAAGGTTCTATCGGTCGGAGGTAGAAAAGATGCCTTTTGAGAATGATCGTTTCGATCACATTATCAGTAGCGCGGTGTTGCATTTTGCAAGGGATACCGAGCAGTTTCGGCGGATGATGGGGGAAATGGTGCGTGTTTTGAAGCCCTCGGGTTCGTTGTTTATCCGAATGACGTCTGACATAGGTATTGAGGACAGGGTGGAGCCTGTATCTGGCGGTGTGTATAGGATACCGGATGGGTCGAATCGTTTTTTGTTGACCAGGGGATTGCTGGCGGATGTTATGCAAAGCAGTGGGTTGTCTTTTCTGGAGCCGCTGAAGACGGTCAACGTGAATGATATCCGGTGTATGAGTACGGTGGTCCTGGTTAAAGGGGCGGGGTAAGTCTTTTTTTGGGGGTTCACCGCAATGTTTTCGGGGTTGCCCGCAAGTTGGCTGGACGCTTGTCTGCATGGCCCTAGCTTTAGGGTATGAAAAAGATAACACTGATCCTTTGCGTGATGCTGATGATCGGCGGAACCTTCGCCCAGGTCCCGCCACCAGGCCAAAATGGAGGCGCCCCACCTTCCGGACGTCCTGGTCAGGGGCCTGGAAATCCGGCTTCCGGTACCGGCCATCTTTATGGAAAGCTTGTGGATTCTGCGGGTCATGGGATTGGCCAGGTCTCGGTCATGATCCTGAAAGCCTCTACTGATCCCGTTTCGGGCAAGCGTAAGGACCAACTGCTGAAGGGCACTGCCACGAAAAATAACGGAGACTTTTCACTGGAGGACCTCCCGCTTAATAATGTGCTGAAGGTGAGTATTTCCGCTGTAGGCTATAAGGCGCTTACAAAGGACGTCAAGCTGACTCCACAGTCATCTGACAAGGATCTGGGCAATCTTTATTTAGTCCTTGACGGTGGTGAAATGCAGCAGGTTGTTGTCACGGCCTCCAAGCCCACAATAAAGATGGATATGGAGAAGAAAGTTTTCAATGTCTCCAAAGATATAGTCAGTGTAGGAGGTACGGGGCTTGACATACTTAAGAATGTACCCAGTATTAATGTGGATATAGATGGTAATATTTCCTTAAGGGGTGGTTCTCCTCAACTCCTGGTAGACGGGAAGCCTACTACTCTGACCCTGGATGAAATTCCTTCGGACGCTATAGAAAGTGTCGAGGTTATCACGAATCCTTCGGCAAAGTATGATGCTTCGGGGGGTGGAGCCGGAATCCTGAACATCGTATTAAAGAAGAACCGTAAGACGGGATACAATGGCAGCCTAAGGGCGGGTGGTGACAGCTATGGCGGAGCCAATGCAGGCGGCAGCATCAACATCAGGGAGAACAAGATCAACTTTTCGGCGGATATCAATACGAGAATCCAGCGGGACCGGTCCACAAGCACCATCGACCGGATGAATCTTAGTACTACTCCAAACCTGTATCTGAACCAGCAGCAACTGGATACATCAAGGGGTTCTATGTTCTTTGGCAGGGTAGGGCTGGACTATTTCCTGACTAACCGGACAACCTTGTCTTTGACGGGTTTCGCTATGCATCACAGTAATACCTCTACTTCGAACATTAATATGAATACGGACAGTCTGTATACTGCCGGCAAGATCAATCAATATAGCCAGGAAGAGATCAACAGTTCGCGTAGTTTTAACGGAAGAGGTGCTACGCTCGGTATAAAACAACTTTTTGCAAAAGAAAAAGAAGAATGGACGGCCGATGCCAGCTATTTTACGGGCAATGCTACCAATAATTCCCGCTATGCGACCAACTACTACACGTATGGCAGCGGATCGGCGTTGTCAAGCACTGAATTGCAAAAGATCGAGGGTGGAGGAAATGATCGCAACATCATTCTCCAGACTGATTATTCCAATCCGCTGACGTCCAAGACAACGCTGGAGACCGGTCTGCGCGCGGCATTACAAAGCCGGTTGAATATTAATAACAACTACACCTATGACACCGACTCGGCGGCTTATGTGCTGGTGCCTTCGGCGGCCAGCAATTATAAGAGTCAGACCAATGTCTATGCTGCGTATGCAACGCTTTCGAGCAGTATCGGCGCCTTCAGCTATAAGGTGGGTCTGCGGGCGGAAAGCTCCAACTATCACGGCACGCTTCTGAATTCGGGGCAGGGCTTTAGTAACCAATATCCTGTCAGCCTGTTCCCTTCCGTATTTGTCGGACGGAAGCTGGGCGAGGGGCAGGAGATACAGCTGAGCCTGACGCGAAGGGTGAACCGTCCGAACTTCAACCAGCTGGTGCCTTATACGGATTCCTCCAACAAGCTCAACATCACTCGGGGGAATCCCAACCTGGTACCTGAATTTACCCAGTCTGCCGAGCTCTCTTATCTCAAGACGTTCACTGGCAATAACACCCTGATGGGCTCTGTCTATTACAAACACACCGATCATCTCATCACAGGTTATATCGAACAGGATACGAATACGGCTACTGGCAGCACCACGCTGATCAATACCTATATCAATGCAGAATCCAGTAATACGATGGGGGCTGAGCT
>Ga0307510_10002212_pt1 | contig 21968 bp, 15 predicted proteins | sample 12_EM_MG_FD_207224 | JGI IMG/M metagenome (GOLD analysis project Ga0307510, IMG submission 207224) | Populus trichocarpa ectomycorrhiza microbial communities from riparian zone in the Pacific Northwest, United States - 12_EM | ecosystem: Host-associated > Plants > Roots > Unclassified | place...
CACACTACTCACCGCGATGCGGTTGGTCGCGGCGGCCCTCAGGCAGGGGCCCCGTCTAACTTATATCCACGCTCTGGTTTCTCATGCTTCGTCCTTTCCCTTTCGTTACCTTACATATACCTCACTGTCCACTAGCATGTGGTGCATCGTGCATCGCCTCCTCCACTCCTCTCTGCGCTTGTATTCCTGGCGCAATACGCATCCTACACACTCTTTCAGATGTATTGCAGGTGGAAAGTCCACGCTGCTAGTGAGTTCGGGGAAAGGTCTAGTCAGAAACGGGTCCGCGTTCCCGAAGGGAAGGCAAAGGCGCGAGGGAGAGAAGGAGAGGGGGAGTGATCGCGTTCCCGGGAAAACCGAGAGCGTGCGAGGGGAGTCGTAACGGGAGATGGTGAGAGAGGGGAAATTGTTATTCCATGGGTTCGGTGATGTCCTTCGCCGGGCCAGGCGAGAAGGTTGTATACAAGTACGCTACGCGAGTAGAGGTGGACGGTGTCGTCCTGTGTCCGATGCTAAGTAGAAAAGGAAGGCAAAAGAGGGGGAGCCGGGATTCTAAGGCAAAAGGTTGGCAAGGAAACATACAGAAATGAGAAGGAATGTCCTAACAAACAGTGATATACGTGTCCGGCGGTGTGTGCCATTGTGGTCCCGAGCGAGGGCCCGACTGACGAGGCGTCGCGTACGCTGTTGACTTGACAGCTCGATGCAACGAGAGTGGGCGATCCGGGTGTCTTCGGCAGTAGAGCTTGAGGAAAGACGGGAGGGGGATTTGAGGGTGAGGCACCAGTGAAGGGCGACGGAGGCGGAGGACGAGGGACGGATGGGCTGAGTGTTGGCGCGCCGAAGGGTCGTCACGTGGTCGAAGGTGGGCGATTCTGAGGCTGGCTACAGTCCAGACTGGGCACCATCCAAGGGAGATGCCACGCCCAGTACACACGTCAAAGGCCTGGACTTAAATATGATTGCTGTTATCTCATCCCGACTCTCTTTCTTCTTCTCCAACACCCCAAATCACCATTTGTCCAAGACCTGTGGTTCGCCTTCTGATAATTCGACTGGGCCATGAGTGACCCACAATGTAGGTTCAAAATCCAATCCCCAATGTTTTGGGCCATCCTACGACCTGAAGCACCTTACTGACGGTCCCACCTTTTCAGTTGATCTCCATGAACTTAATACGGCTGTTCCTTTTTTTCATGATATCGTCACCACATTACCGAGAGCTGATCCTATGCGCATCGGCTATGTACAAGGCCTGGCAATCGCCTTGAAAGTTCGCTACGGATTGTTAAGACAAATAGACGATCTCGAACAATCAATCCTCCACTACACCGAAGCGATATTCCTCCCGCCCCATTCGCATGGAAGCTGCCTGAACGTCGCCAGAATTCTCTTTTCCACCGCGCAACTCCTTCTTCACCGGGCAAGTCACACTGAACAGCCTGAAGATGTCAAGCGTGCCGTTATCTACCTAAGGTATCTCCACGGACAGTCTCCCGAAGCATTCAATATCGCACCTGCTACGGTCAAAGAAAAGCTTGTGTGTGCGTTGGCACATCAAGTTTAATGGAGCTTGGAGACGTGATGCAAGACATTGAGGAGATGACGGACCTTTTCTTCGGGCTTCTTAGCTCTGACATCTCAACGATCTCAACTGACACCATCACTTCCTTTGCTCAAGTGGTTAAACTCCAATATAGAAGATGGGGCGAAGGGCAAGGACCTCCCGCAAAGGTCATAGATTGTCTACGGAGGGCAATAATTCGCGTACCAGATTCGGATGAACTCTCCATCACACTCGCCTGCACCCTTCTCGACCGCTTCTTAATGACATATTCGGACGATGATTATGAAGAAGGAACAGCCATCCTGGACAAGTTTCTCACTTCTCATACCCCCGGGGATGAGCCAAGTCAATACCGAGAGGCATTAGGGACCATTTTCATGTTCTCACTTGCCCGATTGATGGCATCTGGGAAGCCGGAACATCTGGAGGAGGTGATCTGCCGGAATCGGAACGTTCTCCGTTGGGTTCCTCCTGAACACCCTGCTCGTCATTATGGCGTTGGACTTCTCACGTCCTTTCAGTTCACGCGCTTCGAAGACTTCGGTGTTGGGGGTCTTCGAGAGGAGCCTTCCTGGGATTCATTGCTCTCTGGCGTGCCATCATTTTGGGATTTGATTGCACCTCTTGGATCTCCCTCGACAGCGACTGAGACGGAACGCATCATGGTACTCTTGTCCACTTATCGCATGACTGACATGGCCGAAATTGAAGGGGCTATCGAGCCTTGTCGACTTATTCTTGCTTCTTTCCACCCTCGCGATGCGTTTAAATCCCTTGCCGTCAAGGTAATAGGCAAACTCTTCCTCCGTGCCTTTCAGTTTACGAATAACATCGAATACGTCAACGAGGCAATTTCGATTCTTCGGGAGGGCCTCAACTTGCTCAATGCGGTGTGTTTCGGAGTATTCCCATTACTCATTGACTTCCTTTCTATCCGTTTCGACCTGCATGGCTCCAGAGAAGACCTCAGTGAAATCATGCAACTTTACCCAATGGCAGTCGATCACAGAGGTACCAAGATTCCTGAGCGGTTCCACCTTTCATGTGAATGGGCGCAACTTGCACAAATCCACAGTCACCCTTGCACCCCAACTGCATATGACTACGCCCTCTCATTAATGCAGGATTTTCTTACATTCGCCCCAACTGTTGACATACAGCACTCCCGACTTGTTACGACGATGCGCAACAATTACGAGACGCTGCCATTAGACTACGCATCCTACCAAGTCCACACAGGTCAACTCCAGAGCGCTGTCGAAACCCTGGAACGAGGAAGAGCCTTGATCTGGTCCGAAATGCGCGGCCTTCGTTCCTCGACTGACCAACTTCGCGCGTCTGACCCCGATTTAGCAGACAAGCTCACTGCCGTCAACCAGGACCTCGAGGTGCTGACCTTGACCTTGGCACAGAACAATTATGGCGATCAAGGGGAAGAGGGCCTTGAGGGACTGGACCCATTTGGTAGTCTCGTTGTGCGGCAACGGGGGTTGTTGAGTGATCGCGACACACTCATTTCCCAGATCCGAGCACGGAAAGGATTGGAGTCCTTCTTGAAACCGCCGTCCTTTGACAATCTCCGTTCTGCTACTGTGCGCGGGCCCGTGATCATCGTCAATCACTGCACATGGCGTTCGGACATCATCATTCTCCTTCACGACTCTCCTCCCTCCCTCATTCCCACGGCCGACGATTTCTATGACCGAGCGAACAAGCTACGTGATCGATTATTGGGCGCACGGAAGAAAGACCTCGATTCTGTCGAATATGAGGACGCCCTCCGTTCTGTACTCAAGGAACTCTATGAGCTTGTAGGTCGGCCAGTGATCCAAAGGCTCAACGAATTACATGTACCAGCACAGTCTCGGGTTTGGTGGTGTCCAACATCTGCCTTTTGCTCTCTTCCACTTCATGCTATGGGACCAATTCCATCTGACTCTGGCCCTCCTCAATATTTCCTCGACCTGTACATCCCATCGTACACGCCAACACTTTCCGCTCTCATCGAAGCCAACAAACCAGGGTCACAGACATTAGGAAAGCCTTCACTACTCCTTGTCTTACAGCCAGATACATCTATGGAGGATGCATTGGACGAGATGCACGTCGTGCAGTCTGTCAATACCCAGGTGAAAACTCTGATCTCGGCAAGGGCGACACCCGCTGCGGTGCTGGAGCGGCTCCCGGATCACCGGTTTGTCCATATCGTATGTCATGGGATACTCGAACCAGGGAAGCCGTTCGACTCTTCGTTCAAGCTCTACAGGGACAGTCGGCTTACGTTGCTAGACATCATTCGATCTCGACTTCCCAATGCGGAATTTGCCTTCCTTGCTGCTTGTCACACGGCAGAGTTGACGGACGGGAGCCTCTCGGACGAGGCGCTGCATCTCACTGCTGCGATGCAGTACTGTGGATTCCGGAGTGTTGTTGGGACGATGTGGGCGATGGCAGACAAGGATGGGCGACACCTAGCTCAGAACTTCTACAAGTCGGTGTTCCCAGCGGGAGAGAGTCAAGGGGTGTGCTATTACGAGAGAACGGCGGAAGCACTTCGAGATGCTGTGATAAAACTGCGGAGAAGGAAGGGGACGGGGATGACTTTGGAGCGTTGGGTGAATTTCGTGCATTATGGTGCGTGATGCGGTGATGTCACCAAGGTAAGGAAAACTGTCCGTCCGTGTGCGCATCCTTCCAGTTACTGATTCTTAAGTCTTCGTAGCATTCTGTGCACTGGCACTAGCAGACATACCCAGGCCACTGGCAAGTTTAGTTACAGATACTTTTTCATGCTTTCGAGCTGCCAGTCTATTGTGAACTTGACTGGTCGTTCGGTGATTTGTCTTCATGCATTGTAAAGTCAAGAATATGAGTACATCCGGTTCTTTGTTCCAGACATCGAAGTTCAGGGCTCGATATCGTTAAAGATGCCCCCTTATCGTGACCTCATTACAGACAACCCTCACATAGTGGGAGCCGACCATTTTCTGACAAAGGCCGAGTCAACAAGAACAAAATGGGGAAAATGGTCCCTTCTTTGTCTTGATATATAACCCAGTAGTAGAAGACGACGAGGTAGACTACGAAATGACATCGCCCGACGCTTTGCCATTTCGGGTTTAGTAGACATGAAGGCAGCCCAAAGTAGATGCCAGTACCGAGGACGACGTCAGATCCAGCCGCACACCTCCCTCAGAGCCCATAAAACGAGACCATTAATGTGTGCAACAGAAAAATGCGTGTCACCTAAACATGCCTTCATTGTAACGGCGTCCTTGGCAGAGAGCCCTTCAGGTTGTTAGCATACAACCCTCTTATGCTTTGTTCCTTTGACTCACCAAAGAAGGACGTGTGCCATAAGTCGTCGAGGATAGAAATGTCATGGGTCTCACTCACTCAGCACGCGTGTGTGTGACTCCATCGGATGCATATGACCTTCGGCTGGGACTATTATTCTATCTTTATTATCTTCAGGCCGCGGGCGACATATATACAAAAGGCAATGATGTGTTAAGTTAGTCATGGGTTTGAAGGAAAATCACGATGGCTACCCGGACGTCTGGGATGACGTCGTGCGCGCTCTGAGGTGTTGGGTATCCCAGCAGGATCGCCTCTCTCGGGGTGCTCTGCCGCGAAACGTTGATCTGCGAACATTGGATCGGAAACGACCTGTATATCAGGTGGGAGCTCGGTGTACCCGCGGTTTAACCAAAGCCACTTGAAGCCGACATGATACTGGACGGCCGGTCCCCAGCGCTTCGTCAGACTCACATCCGGCTTGGACCATTCCCGCGAGTTATAGTAGACCGGGTCATCATCAATGCAGTTACTGCAGACGGCGAACAGCGAGGTCAGCTCAGCATCCGTACAGCAGTCATGGAAGGGCGTGGTATCACGTACAAATGGAGCAACTTGGGGACGATGTTGGTTCCCTCGTACGGTGTATTATCCAAGTGGACCATCGCCTTTTTCTCGTCGTCCTCGGACGTGCCGTCGGCTCCGAGACTTGTGCTATACATGTCCAACAAGCAGCTGGTCACCTCCCAATCATATGGCAATGGGTGGAATATGTCTCTGCGGTTGCTCACGATGGCCCACCAATACGACTGGTCTCCAAGCGCAGCATTTTCGTATCCATGTGGTCCCGGTGGTCCAAAAAGCGCCGTAAACGTAGGTGGCGCGAGCGCGGGAGGGTACAATCCGCTGTGGTCGGCACGATATATGCTCGAGTCCATGAGCCGCACAGAACGAAGCTTGTTGAGATCAAGCAGCATGATGCACGAGCAGATCTCCGACGCGTTGTACCATTCTTGATTAACCATGTTCGGATGATATGGGATCGACACGGCGACATTGGGGCCCCAGCGGGAGAACTCCTCCCAAAGGAGCGCCGGGTCAGTCAAGAAGAATGCGTCCGTGTCCACATAAATGGCCCTTTCGACGTTATCCGGCAACATCTCATGCAAGAATAGCTTCATGAGCCCGGCTTGGTGGACCACTTAGTTAGCAACATAGACCGGGGAGGTTGAGAAAAAGAGTTGCTTACGGATTCCAGCTGCGTGACCGGTATTAATCGAACCTTCACGGGCGAGTCGATCCATCATGCTTTGCAACGTTACACGGTACAATCGGACGGTGATCGGATGAACGGGATGGGTGAGGAGACGGAGCCGAGTTTCCAGATAGGCAATCGCCCCTTCATCGCAGATGATATGAAACTCGAGCGGTCGGCTAGTATACATTATTGCGGACTAAACAGGGTGTGTTGTTGGTCTCGATGTCAATCTGGGTCATAGATATTTACCTTTAACAGAATTGCGCCTTCCTTAGCAGAGGTTTCCGAATACATGAGAAGGGCAAAGACCACCGGTTCCACCAGGCGCTCAACGACCTCGGTTTGCATCACGGGGGTAGCAGTCGGCGTAGCGGAACTTTTAGAAGGGATTAATGGACGAGGGATGAGCGAGGCTTGGTAGGGTTGGAAATATTCTGAAACGACGGGACGTTGTGAAAACAAAACGAGAGTGGCGACGGCTGCTGCAAAGAGCAGAATCACTAAACGTCGGGGTCGTGCACGGAAAGGCCGTCGACCGTCAGACGTCAATAGGAACGATGTCGCCTGGACATCATCCAAGCTGTCTGATTGTCGAGGTCGAAGAGGAGTGAAGGAGCGGGGGGAGGAGGTCATCTAGAAAGATCAAGGAATATAGGATCACGACCGAAAAAAAGAGTGTAGGGGAGAAAGGGTTGCACAAGTCTTGTCATGATGCGTCTGTGGCTAATTAGATTCCCGAGGACGATGGCTCCACGGGCTCAAAAAATAAGCCGCGCCAGGTAACGAGGGCGGAGGGCGGAACGGTTTTGTAAAAAAAAAAAAAAAAGGTTAGCGGAGGATGCTCGCTCCTTGCTCCGCGGGTGTCAACGATCGATACCCCTATCGTCATAACGTTCTAACCATCTCGCTCCACCACAGCCACTATGACAACTATCAAAGAAGCAGTGCTACCACATGGAACACGTAACGCCACGAAGTGGACCGGACCGGACCGGACCGAGGTACCGTACTCTACAGCCGACTCCCACTTAGGTCAGGTCAAAATAAGATAGCATCACATCACGTCATTCCGTCACACCTCTAAACTGTCTAATACCTATTAGCTGTTGGTCGAGGACCCGCCACAAAGTTCCGTATTGTACGAAATCGTTCGAAAGGACACGGAAATAAATAGACCCGTATATCTTTGGCTGGTGTAGTTTTGGCGGCTGCGATAAGAGTAAGAGAGATGAGCCTCGGAGAGTGCCACGGTATGGCAGAGAGAGAAAGGTTCGAGACTGGTGGACGAGCGATGGCACGGCGGCTCGATTTGTCGTTGGGCAGTCAGGCGAAGGTTAAAAAACACGCAAAACAGAATGAAGGGAGGGAAAGATGGACTTTGATTGCCTGCCTTTGACGAGGTCGGCGAGGGGTGTATATAGACAAGTACACTACGCGCGGGGTTCGTTAGAGGGGGAAAAGAGGGAAAGACGAACGTGAAGTTGAAGGCGAAGGCAAATGCAGTCCTGCTGGTGATAGACCCGCGCGGTGATGAAGACGGCGTTCAAAGATAAGAAATTTTATTGAAATGATGAATCAACGTGCATGACGGCGAGCGCGTAGACGACAAGGGTGATGAGGGTGTGGCGGCGTTCGATGGTACATGTCTGAGGTAAAATAGGAAGCTGAAGAATGGAGAGCGGCTGGGCTAGTACGACAAGAAAAACCAGGAAACGTACGGAAAGAGTCCTGATTGTGCCTATATACAGTAAAATACAGTTAAAGTCCTTCCCTACAGTGGCGAGGTCCAGACTCGTGAGGACCCATGCACGACGTGTGCGATGTGGAACGGTGGGGTTTTCGAGGCGGCGGCGCGCATTAGTGGCGTCGGCCGGCGATACTTGGACGATCAGCGTGGCATCGGCAGGAGAAATGGGGTGCGGTGTTCGAGGCTAGGTCGTGAGGGAGAAAGGGTCGAGCGCAAGGAAAACGAGAGTGGGTGGCAAAGAGTAGGAGGCACGTCGGGTTACATGGAATCTTGAGCGAATTTGCAATTGTCGAAAGAGTCGGGTCTATCTAAAGTTATTGGAGTACTTTGACTTGCCTTACTGCGCGGTTTGCCAGTGCGAATATGCCTTGTTCGTTTTGAGTTTGTGTTGTTTCATGCCTAATACCTAGCTTATGCCAGGATGGCTCTGAATTCACTGAGATTGAAGAACGCGTTGATCAACGCGCTCTGCACGCTCTCATTTCAACAAATACCCAACAAGAAAGTGAAGCCAGTGTCTGCAGGTTCATATACACCTGCCCTTCATTTGGTGGCTCACTCACTATTCAGGCTGCCCCAATATAAAAACAGCAAGTAGCTACATCCCACCCCTGTAGTGGCCCTTTGCGGTGAATAACACAATTAGGACACTGAATCACTGGATTGCGTCAGATGGAAAATTTGAAATGGGAAGTGAGATAGTGGAACCCGTATTATCTATCGAATGAGCCAGACGGAAAATAATCCTGGACAAATATAAGGTGGCATGGCTCTAAGGGCTGGGAGGTCGCTCGTCACTATCGTCGACCAGCACAACACGTAATCGGCCGTCGGCAAAGAAATGAGACCATTATTGTCGATTACTTACTTCGACCCACCAAGAAAGGTGTGTTCGAATGTATACAGCTAGCCCATCTTATCATCGATGGCCTACACACTATGTATATCGTATTCCGATAATAGTTGCATAATATTCCGTTTTCCCCGCCGCGAAGCCACCTGTGATGGTGTCCGGCCGTCGTCATTCCGGGCTCCGACATTCGCTCCTTGCTTAAGGAGCGCCTCGACAATCTCGAAGTGACCAGATTCTGATGCAAGATGCAATGCCGTCCAGCGGTTGTGCATCCCTGCATTCACATCGGTGCCATGATCGAGCAACAACCGCACAACGTCCAAATGGCCATTACTTGATGCCCCATGCAACGATGTACAGCCTGTGCCGTCCTGGGAGTTCACATTCGCGCCATACTCGATCAGCAACTTGGCAACTTCAACCCTTCCCCCCCAAGACGCATAAAACACCGGAGTACGGTGGACATCGTTCCGTTCGTTGACATCCGTGCCGCTGCCGAGTAATGACCGAACAGTCTCAATGTCCCCCTCCTCCGATGCAGTATGCAGTGAAGTCACCTTGTCAGAACTATTTGCGCCTTTTCCGCGGTCAATTGACGGCCGGGTAATTCTGGGAGGGGGGTCCTGTGATGCTGTGTTCAAACGGGTCACATCGGTGGGTCCCTGAGAGCCCACAACTCCCATCCACTCAGATAATACCCTTGCGGCACCAGGTCTCCTATTACGGTGTGCCAGATCTAAGGGGATCGCATCGTTCCTGTTAAGAATGTTGGTGTCTGCACCTGACTTGAGTAACAGTGTCAGGACATCGAGATGTCCAAATTGGGCAGCACAGTGTAGCGGTGTGGAACCCTTGCTATTTTGACAATTGATATTTGAGCCAGATTCGAGTAGCAGTTGTGCAATCTCGAGTCGCCCGTGAGATGATGCAAGATGTAAGGGGGTTTCTTGGTTCCGATCCCGCGAATTTACACCTGCACCAGACTGGATGAGTAGTTCTGCAGTAGTGAGACGACTGTCAGTCGAGGCGAGACGGAGAGAAGTACAGAGATTACGTACCACTTGATAGAGTCGAGTTGTCGTTGTGATGGGAATCTACTGCTGCGCCATTCTGAAGCAACAAACGCACGACATCCAAATGTCCATTTTGCGATGCCGCCATCAATGAGGTCCAGCCATCGTCGTCACGGGAGTCGACAGTTGCGCCTTGCTCGAGTAACATACGCACGACATCCAAATGTCCATTTTGCGATGCCGCCATCAATGAGGTCCAGCCATCGTCTTTAGGGGAGTCGACAGTTGCGCCTTGCTCGAGTAACAAACGCACGACATCCAAATGTCCATTTTGCGATGCCAACACCAATGAGGTCCAGCCGTCGTCTTTACGGGAGTCGATAGTTGCGCCGTTCTCGAGTAACAAACGCACGACATCCAAACGACCATATAGCGATGCTGCCATCAATGAGGTCCAGCCGTCGTCTTTACGGGAGTCGACAGTTGCGCCTTTCTCAAGTAACAAACGCACGACGTCCAAATGTCCATCTTGCGATGCAAACATCAATGAGGTCCAGCCGTCGTCTTTACGGGAGTCGATAGTTGCGCCGTTCTCGAGTAACAAACGCACGGAATTCACATGTCCATGTTGCGATGCCACCATCAATGAGGTCCAGCCATCGTCGTCACGGGAGTCGACAGTTGCGCCGTTCTCGAGTAAGAAACGCACGTCATTCACATGTCCATGTTGCGATGCCACCATCAATGAGGTCCAGCCATCGTCGTCACGAGAGTCGACAGTTGCGCCTTGCTCGCGTAACAAACGCATGACATCCAAACGTCCATTTTGCAATGCCAGCATCAATGAGGTCCATCCATCGTCCTCACGGGAGTCGACAGCTGCGCCGTTCTCAAGTAACAAACGCACGACATCCAAATGTCCATCTTGCGATGCCAGCATCAATGAGGTCCAGCCGTCGTCTTTACGGGTGTCGGCAGTTGCGCCGTTCTCGAGGAACAAACGCACGACATCCAAATGTCCATTTTGTGATGCCGCCATCAATGAGGTCCAGCCATCGTCTTTGCGGCGAGAGTCGACAGCTGCGCCGTTCGCGAGTAACAAACGCACGACATCCAAATGTCCGTTTCGCGATGCCACTATCAATGAGGTCCAGCCATCGTCTTGAGAGCAGTCGACAGCTGCGCCGTTCTCGAATAACAAATGCACGACATCCAAATGTCCATGTTCCGATGCCAGCATCAATGGGGTGCAGCCATTGTCTTTACGGGAGTTGACAGTTGCGCCGTTCTCGAGTAACAAACGCACGACATCCAAATGTCCTTTTTGCGATGCAAGCATCAATGGGGTCCAGCCAACGTCGTTACGGGAGTCGACAGTTGCGCCGTTCTCGAGTAACAAACGCATGACATCCAAATGTCCATGTTCCAATGCAAGCATCAATGGCGTCAAACCGTACTTGTCACGGCAGTCCACAGCTGCGCCATGTTGTAGTAATGTTCGTGCAACCTCCAGTTCTCCTTCTTGTGAGGCGATAAACAACGGGGTCCTCGACATCTCATTCCGAAAATTGACATCCGCATGGTGATAAAGCAACAGCCTTATCACATCCAGACGCCCTCTTCGGGTTGCTTCGTATAGTGGGCCCCAATTGATCTGATTCAAGGTAGCCACGTCCGCACCATGTTCGAGGAGTAGCGTGATAATATCGACGTTTCCTTTGATGATCGCAGCATACAACGGAGTAGAGTAGTATCCGCCCCTTGCATTGGTGTCCCGTGGATAGGTAATCATCAGGTGTTCCACAAGATCACGGAATCCACATAGTGTCGCATAGTATAAAGGGGTACCCTCCGGTGGTGATGGACGCGCCGCAAACATCATTTCTCGGAATGGATAGTCAATATCGTGTATCCATACCCAGGTCGCAAAGTATGGCTTTTCGCGGTCAAACAGACGCTCCATCCCATCTTTGATTTTAGGAGACACGTCATGGAGCTGGGCGTGGTCGACCCAGTATCGAGCCGCGTAGATGGCAAGGGGAAAATTCTTCATAGTGTCCTTGTCAGCCTGGTCGTCCAACGCTAGAAGGACGCTCAGAGATGCCTTTGCGAGGATTGCGTGTGCTGAGTGAGGAAGAATGTGATACCGGGAAAGACCCTCCCCAGCATTGGCAAGCCTTTCGGATGTCAAGTATTCCTTGACAGAAAAGTGGGAGAACCGGACCACGCGCGACCCGTCTATGTCGACAATGGTGATTAAACTTGAGCACATGGATAACACCTCGTCTTCTGGGTTATCGAAGCGCCAATCCATGTGGTATCGGGGAAGTTCTCCAGCCTCGAATTCAATCGCAAGGATGTCTGCAAGCTCCTCCACACGAAGTGGCCTAATCGACTCCGCAACACATTGGAAGAGATGCTGTGCATGTCCCTGCCTCGCCCGAGGGATACACTTTAGTATGCGATCGTAGGTCTCATCCAAACTCTCCGGCAGGTGATCAAGGGCACGTCGAATTGCGGAGGGAAGACCATGCCTCAGGGCTTCCAGTTGGCACGTGACCCAGCGAAACCTGGGTAGTTTCATGAGAACTTTCGTAAGTAGGCTTAGTAATGAAGGCTTACATTCCATCAGCCTTCTGAGAGAGAATCGTGATGGCTAATTCCTTGTCGTTCTCCCTCCACCTTCGCATCTTCATGTCTGTGTTCATAACAGACCTGACATAGTCGGCAATATCATCCTTTTGTCCGGCTTCGCCATGAAGAGAAACGGTATGAGATGCTAAAGATCCGAGGGCAGTTCGAATATCTGCCTCAGGGCGACTCGTCGCGCAAATACGGACATTCGGGAGTTGTAAGTCAACCAGTTGATTCACCAGCTCAAGCACCCATTCTCGATGGGACTTTACACCAGAGTTACTGGGACATTCGTCAAGGCCATCGATAATAATATACACTGTTGGCAGTCCTTCGGTTTTGATCATCTCTTCTAAGCAACTCAGCAATGCGTCATCGTCTGGGCGCCGAGATCCTCCATCGTACTCAGAATATAGGGCAGAAAGAATGTTGTGGCAGGGATCGGATTTGGCTGAAAGCTGAGAAACAAGGGAAGCTAGTAACCCCGTGACCTCTTGCTTCTTGGGGTCTCGGAAATCGCAGTAGAAGTAAGCCATCAAGGCCAATCCCGTGTCACGTAGGCGCTCGACTTGGTGAATGATGCTGGAGCTGATTGATAGTTTGAATGAGCTGGGCGAAATGTTTCAGGAATCACTTACCACATAATACTCTTGCCGGACCCCGCTGTGTAATGACGTGCCAGTAGCATGAGAGTGTGCGACAAGAAGGAAGTGGAAGAAACGCGTACGTTTGCCATGAATCCAAAATAGAGACCCCGTTTCTGCCCATTCCTTAAACCGGTCGCTTTGAGTGAACCATGAGGCAGTTCCTTCAAGGTGGTCTCTGCGGGCGATGTTGTGATTTGTCGAAGGATCTGGAGGAGAGAGCCAAATTCGGACGTCCCTCTGGAATTGGTTCTCTGAGAATGAGGATCACATTCAGCTTCGAAATCGGAAGTAAAGATGTCGGGACTGACTCTGGATCTTGTTTATTCCATCTGTGGTATTTACATCGCGACATCAGTCACAGAGATTAGGGGTCCCACTCCGGTCGAACATACCTAGAGCGTCGGACAATCCATGGACAACTTCCAGCGTGCGAGCACCAGTCGTCAGAGCTTCTTCTTGGGTCAGTCGATCCAATCGTTGTAGGGTAGCCTCAACGTGTCTCTCTCCCAGTAACCTCTTTATGAATTTCTCTATACGACGATTAGCTGGTGAAGATCAGCACGTAATAGGCTACTCACTGAACCGTCCCTGGTTTATTTGCTTTGTGGCTAACGCAAGCACATTGAGTACTTCCGTCATGATTTTCACCATGACATTTGACATCGTAGGTGACGGCGGGATCTTCTCGGTATAAACACGGAAGCGTTCGAGGAAAGCGGCGACGCGCTCAAAGAGATCGCTAAGTGCGTCGTTGCTTTCACCGACACCGACAGCTGCCTGGGGTGGATAGATAGCACACAATAGCCCCATGGGAAGAAGTGTGACACGTACTGAGAGAAAAACATCAATTCCAACGAATATCGCCTTTGTCGGCTGGAATGGAACCTGTGGGGAGGCATAAGGACGTGCAAATAAAGAGGAAATGTAGTGTTGACTCGTACAAGGCCAGCTGCCTCGCCACAGATGGTGGAGAAAGCATGGACGGCTTGGACTATGGGACGAAGGGAGTCGATCAATTTGCGATGTTTGTCCCGATAGCCGTTGAATGCGGATTCTCTTTCTAGAAGTAACTGGAGGATGTCGTCGAGGGATGAAGAATTCTGGAGTTTCTCTGCGGAGGGATGTTTGGTGAGGTCAATTTTAGTCTGATTGCGATAGTTGAGTAGTGCGGCATCTAGGATGGGTTGAAAGGATGAGGAGGATGTAGCCATTGAAGACATGAAAATGGGGAGAGAATGGGGCGATGTAAGGCGTGCGTGCGCGCTGGCCTTGCAATTGGCCTCTTTCCTCATTGCCGACGAACTCGCCCGAAACCTCCGACGCCACAGGACAGAGCATACACGCGTTGCTGCCCTCTCCATTCCTAACTGTCACCCTTTTTCCTTGTTACTAGGGACACGTAGCTAGACTGTAATTAGATAGGTCTTGCGACACGTTTCCCCTCTCACCCTTGGGAATTTCTTTGAACTCAACACGTAGACGCCGTCTCTACTCTACAGCGAGTAGAGAACTACGAGGATCAGATTTGGTGGGTCACGCCACTACCGCACAGCCATCGTGCGTACATGGTTCTGTTATTCGCGGAAACGCTTCCCTCGTGCTCTTCGATGTAGCTGCTACATGATACCTTTATCCTTTCCCCTTGGCATTTGCCTCAGTCACCTAATACCTTTCTCATCGAGCTCCTGGCCGCGCTACGCACATCGGCCAGTAACCAGGAACCCAGTGTGATATCCGTCCTCTGCCGTACCGCCCCGTTTGCCAAAGTCTAGCCTCATCTTGCAGGGCTCATTTCAAACTCCCCTGCTAGCTGTCTCCATATCCTTCCTTCTAATCTCTTCCTCGCATTCACCAGCAGCACAGTGACTGGGATGTGCGCACGATTTCATGTAGGTCAAAAATGGGGAGGCGGGGGGTTAGACATAGAAGTGGAAGCAAGCAGGACGGTAGCACCCTGTCGTATGTACCTTTCCAGGTACAGGGGCTAAAGGGAAACTGTACTTCACATGCTGATTGGCTATAAGGAGACGCAAAGGTGTGATGACCAGGTAAATATGTTTTCGTAACTTCTGTCGATGCTATAAATAGGAATAAAAAGAAAACAGGGAGTGATGATGATCCACTAGGGTTCAAGTGGATGATGCGTCGGATATGAACCAAGAAGAGGGGGAGATACAGCAAGGTCCAGGGAACAACGAATCAAGGAGTCAACGGAAAATAATGGCCGCGTGGACATTCGGCAATCACGGCGGGAGCGGCACATGAAGCCGCTTTTTCTATGTGCCAGTGTTGGGTGTTCCTGGCGTGGCAGCATCGCCCTCCTCTGGGTGCTCCGCTGCGAAACGCTGATCTGCGACGATTGGGTCAAGAGTGACCTGGATGTCCACAGGGGACTCGGTGAACCCAGGGTTCAACCAGAGCCACTTAAAACCGACGTGGTAGTGGACGGCCGGTCCCCAACGCTTCGACAAGTAGCATTCCGGATCGGACCAATCCGGGGAGTCAAAGAAAACTGGGTCATGAACCCAGTTACTGAAGTACAACGCGCACGTAACAAACGTCAGGATTGTGGCATGGGCGGGAAAAAAATAATCAACGTACTGTACAAGTGGAGCAGCTTGGGAACGATGACGGTGCCTTGGCGTGGACCCGCGTGGTACAACGAATTCTTCTCGTCATCCTCGGAAGTGCCGTCGGCTCCGAGAGTTGTGCTATACATGTCCAACAAGCAGCTGGTTACCTCCCAATCATATGGCAACGGGTGGAATATGTCTCTGCGGTTGCTCACGATGGCCCACCAATACGACTGGTCTCCAAGCGCGGCATTCTCGTATCCATTCGGTCCCGGTCGTCCAAAAAGCGCCGTAGATGTAGGTGGCGCAAGCGCAGGAGTGTACAATCCGCTGTGGTCGGCACGATAAATCCTCGAGTCCATGAGCCGCACAGAACGAATCTTGTTGAGATCAAGCAGCATGGTGCACGAGCAGATCTCCAACGCGTTGTACCATCCTTGATTAACCATGTTCGGATGATATGGGATCGACACGGCGACATTGGGGCCCCAGCGGGAACTTGGCTGTACGATAAGTAGGACAGCTTGGCTGTTTGAGGCAAAGCTTTGATCTCTTCACAACAAGGGTGAAAGGCGGAAAAGACGAGAGGGGCAAGGACAAGGTGACGGCGCAAGAGGAGGAGAGGCAGGTGTAAGGTGGCCACAGTCGTTGACCGTGAAACCGCTCGCAAACGGGGGTATCGGTGACACCGAGACGATCCCCGCGAGTTCTATACCTCGCCTCGTGTCCTTGTCCGCTCCGGTTGTCCTCGTTCTCGCGCCCTGTCTAGATCCCTCAAACTCGTGCCTCGCCATCGCCTCTGCCACGCGTCGATTTCCATTGTTCTCTTCCCCTCCGCCCTCGTCGACATTTCACCTGTCAAGATACCCACTCCGACGCACTGCACCCCCTTCGTCTCCAAGTCCCAAGCGACCTCAACATCAAGCTCGTCTCGTTTCCACTGAGGGCGTTTGCTTGTGCGCACGCCCGATGTTCTCGCTTTCCTATTGTTCTCCGTTTATGGCCTCTTACTATACTACTTTCAGCCTTATTTCCTCCTAGATTACCGGCCATTGTGGCCTCGCGCTTCCCCTTTGTGGCTCCCCGTCTTCCTTTTCTGTCTTGACGCCTCGTCCTGTGCTCCCTGTCGCGTGTTTTCACCATCGCCTTCGTCCCTTCGTCCTCCCAATGCCTTTCATCTTGTCTGTTGACTCCCTCCCCCTGTGCTCCGCCTTTCTCGTAGACTTACATTTCGTTTCAATGTTCTCGGACGGCCTCTTACTGTACAGCCAGTCTCTCATGTACTTAAACTGTCTCGCTCAACCTGTTTCTGATTATCGAAGTTTTCCCCCTCGCGTCTCTCCCTCTTTGCGTGCCCTCAAACCTTCTTCTTCGCTCCTCAAGTCCCAATGCTGATTCAGTGCCGCCGAGCAAGTCCGCGTTCATCTTGTCAACGAAGATCTCTTGGTTTTCCCCTTTCAAGTTTACCTTCTCCCACTTACTCTCTTCTTCGATCGCTTTCGCTTCCCTGTACACGTGTGGTCTCGTCCTTATTGGATCGATCACTTGCTTGCCTCCCTACGCACTCTCTACCTCTATCTACCCGTATCTGCCTTGCTACTCACTGCGAGATCCTCCTTCTAACAATCTTATCTCGCTTCACAGGGCACGTGGGAGGAGGATCGTCGAACGTTGAACGTTGGACACAACGGCGAAGGCCAATCTGAGGGGCAAGGTCACATGTTCATCAGCGAACACCGGGACGGACTTACTCAGATCAAGGACGCGGGCTATGACTCGGAAAACATGGCAGCACGGCACACATTTGCTCATCTCCGAGGCTAACGCGTATACTGGCCTCACATCGGTTTGCGTTACGGGGGTAGCAGTCGGTGTAGCGGAACTTGGAGGGATTAATGGACGAGGGATAAACAAGGCTTGGTGGGGTTGGAAATATTCTGAAACGAGGGGACGTTGTGAAAACAAGACGAGAATGGCCACAGCCGCTGCAAAGAGCAGCATAATCAAACGTCGGGGTCGTGCGCGGAAAGGCCGTCGGCCGTCAGACGTCAATAGGAACGATGTCACCTGGACATCATCCAAGCTGTCTGGTTGTCGGTCGTAGAGGAGTGAAGGAGCAGGGGAAGGAGGACATCTAGAAAGATCACGACCGAAAGAAAAAGAGTGTGGGTGAGAAAGCGTTGCACAAGTCTTGTCATGATACGTTCTGTGGCTAATTACATTCCCGAGGACGATGGCTCCACGGGCTCCGCGCCAGGTAACGAAGGCGGAGGGCGGAACGGTTTTGTAAAAAAAAAAAGTTAGCGGAGGATGCTTGCTTCTTGCTCCGCGGGTGTCAACGATCGATACCCCTACAGTCATAACGATCTAACCATCCCGCTCCACCACAGCCACTATGACAACTATCAAAGAAGCAGTGCTACCACATGGAACACGTAACGCCACGATGTGGACCGGACCGAGGTGGTACCGTACTCTACAGCCAACTGCAACTTAGGTCAGGTCAAAATAAGATAGCATCACATCACATCATTCCGTCACACCTAAAAAACTTACCACCTCTAAACTGCCTAACACCTATTGTTGGTCGAGGACCCGCCGCAAAGTTCCGTATTGTACGAAATTGTTCGAAAGGACACAGAAATAAATAGACCCGTATATCTTTGGCTGGTGTAGTTTTGGCGGCTGCGATAAGGGTAAGAGAGATGAGCCTCGGAGAGTGCGTATGGCAGAGAGAGAAAGGTTCGAGACTGGTAGGACGAGCGATGGCACCGCGGCTCGATTTGTCGTTGGGCAGTCAGGCGAAGGTTAAAAAACACGCAAAACAGAATGAAGAGGGAAAGATGGACTTTGATTGCCTGCCTTTGACGAGGTCGGCGAGGGGTGTATATAGAGAAGTACGCTACGCGCGGGGTTCGTTAGAGGGGAAAAAGAGGGAAAGACGAACGTGAAGTTGAAGGCGAAGGCAAATGTAGTCCTGCTGGTGACAGACCCGCGCGGTGACGAAGACGGTGTTCAAAGATAAGAAGTTTTACTGAAATGTATCAACGTGCATGACGGCGAGCGCGTAGACGATGAGGGTGATGAGGGTGTGGCGGCGTTCGATGGTAAATGTCTGAGGTAAAATAGGAAGGAAGCTGAAGAATGAAGAGCGGCTGGGCTAGCACGAAAGGAAAAACAAGGAAACGTACGGAAAGAGTCCTGATTGTGCCGATATACAGTAAAATACAGTTCAAGTCCTTCCCTACAGTGGCGAGGTCCAGACTCGTGAGAGCCCATGCACGACGTGTGCGATGTGGAACGATGGGGTTTTCGAGGCAGCGCGCACTAGTGCCGTCGGCCGGCGATACCTGGACGATCAGCGTGGTACCGGCAGGAGAAATGGGGTGCGGTGTTCGAGGCTAGGTCGTGAGGGAGTAAGGGTCGAGCGCAAGGAAAACGAGAGTGGGTGGCAACAAGTAGGAGGCAAGGCGTGCGACGTCGGAGAGGGGTACATGGTATCTTGAGCGAATTTGCAATTGTCGAAAGGGCCGGTCGGGCCTATCTAATGTACTGTATCGATTGGAGATCGGGGCTGTGCCAATACTCGGCCAGAACCACACCTAACCCGTGATTTTACGGCCTCTGTCTCCTTTCTCGCTACTACGTTTGACTTGCCTTACTGCGCGGTTTGCCAGTGCGAATATGCGTTGTTCGTTTTGAGTTTGTGTTGCTCCATGCCTAATACATAGCGTATGCCATGATGGTTCTGAATTCACTGAGATCGAAGAACGCGCTGATCGACGCGCTCTGCACGCTCTCATTTCAACAAATACCCAACAAGAAAAAGTGAAGCTTCATATACACCTGCCCTTCATTTGGCGGCTCACTCACTATTCAGGCTGCCCAGCATAAGAACAGCGAGTAGCTACATCCCACCCCTGTAGCGGCCCTTTGAATAACATAATTAAAACACTGAATCCCTGGATTGCGTCAGATGGAAAAGCTGAAATGAGAAGTGAGATAGTGGAACCCGTATTATCTATCGAATGAGCCAGCGGAAAATAATCCAGGACAAATATTAGGTGGCATGCCTCTAAGGGCTGGGAGGTCGCTCGTCACTATCGTCGACCAGCACAACACTGTAATCGGGCGTCGGCAAAGAGATGAGACCATTATTGTCGATTACTTCGACCCACCAAGAAAAGTGTGTTCGAATGTATACAGCTAGCCCATCTTATCATCAATGGCCTACACACTATGTATATCGTATTCCGATAATAGTTGCACAATATTCCGTTTTCCCGACCGCGAAGCTACCTGTGATGGTGTCCGGCCGTCGTCATTCCGGGCTCCGACATTCGCTCCTTGCTTAAGGAGCGCCTCGACAACCTCGAAGTGACCAGATTCTGATGCAAAATGCAAGGCCGTCCAGTGGTCGTGCATCCCTGCATTCACATCAGCGCCATGATCGAGCAACAACCGCACAACGTCCAAATGGCCATATATTGATGCCAGATGCAACGATGTACAGCCTGTGCCGTCCTGGGAGTTCACGTCCGCGCCATACTCGATCAGCAACTTGGCAACTTCAACTCTTCCCTTCCAAGACGCATACATCACCGGAGTACGGTGGACATCGTCCCGTTCGTTGACATCCGTGCCACTGCCGAGTAATGACCGGACAGCCTCAATGTCCCCCTCCTCCGATGCATTATGCAGTGAAGTCACCTTGTCAGAACTATTTGCGCCTTTTCCGCGGTCAATTGACGGCTCGGTAACTCCGGGAGGGGGTTCCTGTGATGCTGTGTTCGAACGGGTCACATCGGTGGGTCCCTTAGAACCCACAACTCCCATCCACTCAGATAATACCCTTGCCGCACCAGGACTCCTATTACGGTGTGCCAGGTCTAAAGGGATGGCATCGTTCTTGTTACGAATGTTGGCGTCTGCACCTGACTTGAGTAACAGTGTCAGGACATCGAGATATCCAAATTGCGCAGCACAGTGTAGCGGTGTGGAACCCTCGCTATTTTGACAATTGACATTTGAGCCAGATTCGAGTAGCAGTTGTGCAATCTCGAGTCGCCCGTGAGATGATGCAAGATGTAAGGGAGTTTCTTGGTCCTGATCCCGCGAATCTACACCTGCACCAGACTGGATAAGTAGTTCTGCAGTAGTGAGACGACTGTCAGTCGATGCGAGACGGAGAGAAGTACGGAGATTACGTACCACTCGATAGAGTCGAGTTGTGGTTGTGATGGGAATGTACTGCTGCGCCATTCTGAAGCAACAAACGCACGACATCCAAATATCCATTTTGCGATGCCGCCATCAATGAGGTCCAGCCATCGTCTTTACGGGAGTCGACAGTTGCGCCGTTCTCGAGTAACAAATGCACCACATCCAAATGTCCATTTTTCGAAGCCGCCATCAATGAGGTCCAGCCATCATCTTTACGGGAGTCGACAGCTGCGCCGTTCTCGAGTAACAAACGCACGACATCCAAATGTCCTTTTTGCGATGCCACCATCAATGAGGTCCTGCCATCGTCTTTACGGGAGTCGACAGTTGCACCGTTCTCGAGTAACAAACGCACGACATCCAAATGTCCATTTTGCGATGCCGCCATCAATGAGGTCCAGCCATCGTCTTCACGGGAGTCGACAGTTGCGCCGTTCTCGAGTAACAAACGCACGACATCCAAATGTCCATTTTGCGATGCCACCATCAATGAGGTCCAGCCATCGTCTTCACGGGAGTCGACAGTTGCGCCGTTCTCGAGTAACAAACGCACCACATCCAAATGTCCATTTTGCGATGCTACCATCAATGAGGTGCAGCCATTGTGTTTACGGGAGTCGACAGTTGCGCCGTTCTCGAGTAACAAACGCATGACATCTAAATGTCCATTTTCCGATGCAAGCATCAATGGCGTCCAACCGTTCTTGTCACGGGGGTCCACGGCTGCGCCATGCTGTAGTAATGTCCGTGCAACCTCAAGCTCCCCCTCTTGTGAGGCCACAAACAACGGGGTTCTCTCCATGTCTTCCCGAGAATTGACATCTGCATGATGGTAAAGCAACAACCTCGTTACATCCAGCCGCCCTCTTCGGGCTGCTTCGTCCAGCGGGGTCCATTTATCCCTATTCCAGGTAGCCATGTCCGCACCATGTTCGAGAAGTAGCGCGACGATACCGACGTTTCCTTTGACAATCGCAGCATGCAACGGAGTACGGTGGAATCCGCCCCTGGCATTAATGTCTTGTGGACGGGTAATGATCAGGTGTTCCACAAGGTCACGGAAACCACATAGCGTCGCATAGTATAATGGAGTACCCTTCGGAGGTGATGGACGCGCCGCAAACATGATGTCCCGGAATGGGTAGTCAATATCGTG
>Ga0307510_10002213_pt1 | contig 21965 bp, 22 predicted proteins | sample 12_EM_MG_FD_207224 | JGI IMG/M metagenome (GOLD analysis project Ga0307510, IMG submission 207224) | Populus trichocarpa ectomycorrhiza microbial communities from riparian zone in the Pacific Northwest, United States - 12_EM | ecosystem: Host-associated > Plants > Roots > Unclassified | place...
CCGCTGCATTGGGCATCCCGGGTGGGCCATGTGGGTCTGGCCCGGCTCCTCATCGAGCACGGCGCCAACGCGGCAGCCCAGAGCGAGGACGGGACGACTCCGCTGCATTGGGCGTCCAAAAGGCATCGTGTGGATCTAGCCCAGCTCCTCATCGAGCATGGTGCCGACGCGGCAGCCCAGAACAAGGACGGGACTCCGCTCCATAGGGCGTCCGAACAGGGTCGTGTGTATCTGGCCTACGACGACTGGCGTACACGGCGGCCCCTATGGCCACATATTATTTAGCAACCAATTGAACACAAGCTGGCCAAGTTGAGCATTGCATTGATCATTATACTGTACTGTCCCCCCCCTTGATACATCCACTGCCTCGAATGTACTATTCTACCTACCTCAGACGGCTTCATCGCAAACGGCAAAGAAGAAAAGCCGGCAATCTGAAAAATCGAGGATTTCTTCTAGCTAGCCATGAAAGAGGCAATCATGTCAGTAGGAGTTATTACCCAACCGCTCTAATCTCCGTGGTTCAAACGGTGGAAGGACAAGTCGTCCGCAAACCATTCGAACGATTTACCCAGAAGAAAGTAACCACTAGGGTGTCAGAGGGTATCAGGAGTGTACACTGATGTCAATGTCCTAGGTGATTTTACAATAACGTATGATCCCAACATCCAATTCTTATCCGCACCCCAAAATAATCACATCAGTGCATGTCTCCAGCCAGAATTGAATCCTGTCCTATTTATGGCCACAGTAAACTGAGTGAGCTCTTGCGGTCTCATTTCGGGGGGCAGGAGGGCTAAGTTCGAGGCCCGCGCGAGCTCAGCCCAGCCCTGAACGGGTTTGCCGTGAGCACGGGGGCACCCGTTCGCACGCCGTGGGCGACGGTTTCGCGCCACTACTCATCCCAGGGGTTGGGAAGAAAACTACCTCGATTACCACGGTTTTAGTGGTCCTCAATCTCGCCACAATAGAGGAGTCCCTTCGCCTTGTCTCGCGTTCTGGATGTTGTACACGCTGCACTGGCAGTAAGAGGGGTGGGGAACAGGAACGGGCAAGAGGGTACCCTTCCGTGCTTTCCATCTCGGACCTTGGGGATTGGCAATGTCGGAAGGCTGACAGGGGAAGCAACTTTAGAGGTGGGCTGGGATATAAGAGGGGGGTGATTTGTGCCGACCGGTTCAAACCGAGTCGTCCAAGGCGTTTGCCGCGTGGCACGTCACTGCTGCTCGTCAGACCAATACAGTACTACTACAGTACTCCAGCTGATCTCGTCCATAGCGTTCAGCGTCTCCTCTTCGACCATTCCGTATCCCACCTCCAAATCGGTATTTGTTTTCCGGTAGTCTTCAACTGCACGCGTGCATCGCCACAACACGACGTGGCCATGCGTCGCTTTGCATGACCACTGTTCTCTGAAACCGAAAGAACATAATCGCTCTTCAAGTTCAACATGCCACAAAAGCGACCATGCCTAAATCAAAGCTCTACGTGTCCGTCTCTACCGACGACGACGCTTCCTGACTCAATGGTGCCACCACTGAGGAGCACCCTACCCCCTCTTTCCCCACACTGCCCACCCGAAAAAAGCGTATTCGCCCGACCCTAGCGGGGAACACACCGTGACCGTTGCGGCAGGTCGATTAGCCGGAATGGTCTACACAAACACGTTGCCGTGGTGGCGAGCGGCGCTTCGGAGGAGGTGCGTCGCGGTAGTGGAGTGGGAGAACGAAGTCATCGGCGAGTGGCGGGTGCGTTCGTTTTTATTTTTATTTTTCCTCTCAGCACTTCGTTCTTCTCGACTGCCCCACGCCTGCTGTGTTGGCGAAGGCACGGGATGGGTAGAGAGAGAAGGAGGAAAAGCTCATATCGTCATTGATTTGCAAGCGCGAGTGCGGTCACCCCGATTAGACGCGTATTTTCTGCAGATGTCGATGCTTGGCACACACACGTCCTCCCTTGTGTTCGTGCCCATCTTCTTCTTTGTCTATGATAGGCTGGGAAGAGGGTGAGAGTACCCGTCTCTGTTTTATCATCGCCTTGGCTAAATGCACCCTTTTTTTTTCTCCTTTAGGCTTTCCCGCGCGCTTGTCTATGGCTTATATCTATCGTCATTCCTGAAGGATCTGGTGTGTCCTCCGAGGCCTTACGCTCTGCTGGTCACGCGACTTAGTAAGGAACAAACGATATCGTCGTCCGTTCTAAGACTGATTTCTAGGCTAGCTATCAGAAGCCGTCATTCAGGGTACGACTTTCCCTCGACCTATTCTACGAATTGCGTCTCCATGGCGTTATTCCTGGGCCCGCACGTTCATGACCTCTGTCGTGCTGGGTCTTTCGACCGCAGCGCTCGCGACCTGGGTCACAGTACTTGTATTGTACGTCTCATCAATTGTGGGCGGTAGGCTGTACACCGGGATGGATAGATTCTTGGACGTTTTCGTCGGGATCATCCTTGGAATTACTAGGTGGGTGTTGCAACGCTTTGTGATGCCACAAGTCGAGCGGTGGGTCACCTCTAGTGGTTGGAGCGGTACGTCCTTTATGTCTGGCACAACGGCTAATTCATATGCTTACATTTGTTCGTAGCCCCTTTGACTGGGACGCTAGTCTGCCTCCTCCTTGCCAACCAACATCCGTCGCCTGTTGACGGTTGTCCCTACTTTGGAGACGCCACCACATTTATATCGGTCGTCCTCGGCATAATCACGAGCTTCTGATACTCCAAGCGCGTGGCCACCCTCAACCCGGACCTCTTCACCTCTGTAACGCCTGGCGCAGAGTTCGACTTGCCCGGGTCGATGCCCGTTGTCCTGTCATGGCGTATGCTCACTAAGCCCATTGTACAGACTCCTCCCACCGTTCTTCCGCTGGCTTGCACGCACTAACCCTGTGTCTCCCACATCGCCGCCACTTCACGCCTGCGACTGAGTACTCGCGCGGCTTACCGCATGCGCTGTGGGCCTTGCCAAGCATGATCGACCTTGGCTTGGCGATGGCCGAAGTCGTCGACAAAGCCGGAGGTGTCACGAGCGAGCGAGAGGGGCGCAGTGCTCGTGCAGCTGCGGTCAAGCGCTTGTATTCACCATCCAGATATGCGCAGGAGAAGGTGGCGGTGTTTGGGCGAGCGGGCGGTGCGCTCGAGGACGGTGAGGTGAAGCATTGTGACGTTGATGGTGCGTGTACCTCTGGCAATGTTTGGGCAGGCCATGTTCTCTGACACGTTCGCCCTATCCTTTTTGGCTGTTTCAGAACTGACGAAGGTGGTCGTATACGCTGTCATTGGGGCCATTGACTGTTATCGTGCCTGCGATGTTTGGGGCGCTCGGGTGGGGTGTCTGATCTTCACATTACTCGTTTTAGTGTTGGGCATAGATCTACGCGCGTTTCGAAGGCGAGTCTGCGAGGGTGTGCGTGAGGGTTCTACCAGTGTGGGAAGCGCAAGCAGAGACATGAGACGAGGCGTCGAATTGAGGAAGTATGACACCTCGGCTTGAAAAGTGGACGAGCGCGATAAGTGCGGATGGAAGAGTCCCCAATAATGACGGGCATGTGCAGCGAGGATTGAGGGCGATGGGTGATGGGTGATTGACAGGACGAATTGCGATGACAGAGGGTATGGGAGATAGGCGATGAGGGAGAATGATGAAGACCACGAAGGGCAGGACGTTGTACCTACTGTACCTTGACTTTACGTTTTCCTAGCTTTGTTGTCTCTTATTCGTGTATATAACCCTACATCCATTTACTTTGCATCCTGCATCTTGGTTTTCTCCGTCCCCTTTGCTCCTGTCTGACATCTCTATAAGATAAGCTGGTTGGACTCGGAACGTCGACGCATTTCTCCCCTTCAAGGCCTCCTCGTCTTGTCCGGGGATAACCGACGTCTTCACCCTTGCTTCAACTCCGACTTCCAAGTCGCGCCCGGACCATTTCAGGCAATCACCCTTGCGCACAGTACCGGGCGGATATTTACATCGATGTGGCGGTGCAACTGACCTTAATCATAAGCCCCACGCACATCCCACTCTCTCACCATCAGTTCCTCGCAGCTAATTCATCCCCTTCTTCAAGGCCCATTTCTTCCCTAGCCGTTATATCTTGAACACAGGTTTCTCTAGACGGCAAGGCGTCCATTGACGGTCTGGGAACTTGAAGTCCTCAGTACGTTGTAGTTGTGCGATGATGAGCTAGCTCCGTATCTGACTGAGCGCTAGAAATCCTTCACCCAATGGCGAGCAACATGAACAAGTCGAGACGTCAGTTTTCGCCATCATTGGCATTTCCGCTCGGAAATGCTGAGAGTAACTGACAGGTGACAAGTTGCTGAGTAAGATTCGAAGTTGGCTGGCTCCCCCAGATCCATGGAAAAACTATAACATGGGTCGGGAATCGCGGCACAGCGGGACTGGGGCGTGGTTCGTCAACAGCAGCACGCTCTCCGAATGGAAAGCAGCTGGGTCGAGTTCGCTACTCTGGATACATGGGAAACGTTGGTTTGCCGCCCATCGCTTGATCTTTCCCAAGAACTAATGGGTTGTTCCTTTCATTCATAGCTGGCGCTGGAAAGAGTGTACTTTGGTACGTCGTCCCTTCGGTATTTTGTCCTGATAACTTACGCTGGTGGCCAGCTCCACAATCATCGAGGAGATCCAGGGCATGCAAAGGTCCGGGCGAGCGTCACTCGCCCTGTTTTACTATGACTTCAGGGATAAAGAAAAGAAGGACCTTTGTGGGCTACTCTCATCGGTTCTCGTTCAGCTTTGCGGTCAATCCGATTCCTATTATGCCATCCTTTCCACATTTTATTCGACATCCGACAAGGGTACTCGAAGCCCCACCAACGACGAACTTATTCGGTGTTTCAAGGACTTGTTGAATCTTCCAGGACATGCTCCCGTTTATCTGATTGTAGATGCCTTGGACGAATGTCCGAACACATCCCTGCCATCTCACCGCGACCAAGTCTTAGTGCTCCTGGAGGACCTCATCGACTCAAAACTCCCAAACCTCCGCATCTGCGTCACCAGCCGACCCGAGACCGACATCAAGCCTATTCTTGAGCCCTTGACTTTCCGTTCTGTTTCTTTACATGACGAGAGCGGACAGAAGGAAGACATTGAGAACTTCATCAAGTCGATCGTAAACACGGACAGAAGGATGCGAAGATGGACATCTGTGCACAAGCAACTTGTGATTGATGTTCTGACAGAAAGAGCAGACGGGATGTAAGTGATTTATAGTGGATGGTTTCACGAGATTTATCCACACACCGTAGGTTCCGATGGGTGCATTGCCAGCTAGAGTACCTGGCTGGGTGCCTCCCGGGGCGTATCCGGCATGCGCTAGACGTATTACCATCGACACTGGATGCGACATACGAACGCACGTTGGGAGAGATCAAAGACACTAACTGGGAGTTTGCTCGACGACTACTCCTGTGTGTTGCTGTTGTTTCCCGTCCACTCCGGGTCGAAGAACTGGCAGAACTGCTCGCGTTTGATTTCGAGGCGGGACAGATTCCGAGATTTCACGAGGATTGGCGCCTCGAAGATCCTGTAGAAGCGGTGTTGTCAACGTGCTCCACATTGCTTTCCGTTGTCAATGCCCAAAATTCGCAAGTAATACAATTTTCACACTTCTCGGTCAAGGAGTTCTTGACCTCTTCCCGGTTTGCCGAGAAGTGCAACACGATTTCCAGCCGCTATCATGTTTCTATGACAGCCGCGCATGCCCTGGTTGCCAAAGCATGTCTTGGTATTCTGTTATACCTCGACAAAGATGTCACCAGAGGCACCCTTCCGAACTTTCCTCTGGCAGAATACGCCGCAGAATACTGGTTTGAACACGCCCGTTTCGAGGGTGTGTCAGGAAATGTAGGAGAAGGAATGTTACAGATGTTTGACCGGAGAAGACCACATCTTGCGGTTTGGCTCTGGATATGCGACCCAACTATTCCCTTCCGGGAGCGAAGAGAACGGGAAAATGCACCGTTCATGGCCCATGGGACGCCGTTACACTACGCCGGATTTTGCGGTCTACACGACGTTGTGAAAGTCCTCGTCGTTGAGCATCCACAGGACGTGAATTCTTCTCACAACTACATGACGGAAGGAACGCCTTTGCATTTTACTTCACTCGGGGGTCATATAGATTCAGCCCAGCTCCTCATCGAGCACGGCGCCGACGCAGCAGCCCAGGGGGACAATGGGATGACCCCGCTGCATTGGGCATCCGAACAGGGCCATGTGGGTCTGGCTCGGCTCCTCATTGAGCATGGCGCCGACGTGGCAGCCCAGAGCAACGACGGTGTGACCCCGCTGCATTTGGCGTCCTGCAGGAGTCATGTGGATCTGGCCCGGCTCCTCATCGAGCACGGCGCCGATGCGGCAGCCCAGAGGGAGGACGGGACGACCCCGCTGCATGAGGCATCCTTTCGGGGTCCTGTGGTACTGGCCCAGCTCCTTATTGAGCACGGCGCCGACGTGGCAGCCCAGAACCAGTCGGGGACTCCGCTGCATCGGGCGTCCTTGGGTCATATCGATCTGGCCCGGTTTTTCATCGAGCACGGCGCCGACGCGGCAGCCCAGAGCAAGGACGGGACGACTCCGCTACATCGGGTGTCCTTCTGGGGTCATGTGGATCTGGCCCAGCTCCTCATCGATCATGGCGCCGACGTGGCATCCCAGAGCAAGGACGGAACGACTCCATTGCATGTGGCGTCCTCCCAGGGTCGTTTGGGTATGGCCCGGCTCCTCATCATGCACGGCGCGGACGCAGCAGCTCGGTGTGGGGATGGGGCAGCTCCGCTGCATGAGGCGTCCTTTGGGGGTCATGTCGATGTGGCCCGACTCCTCATCGAGCGCGGCGCGGACGTGGCAGCCCAGAGCAAGGACGGGACTCCGCTACATGGGGCGTCCGAACGGGGTCATGTGGATCTGGCCCGGCTCCTCATCGAGCACGGCGCTGATGCGGCAGCCCAGAGCGACGACGGGGCGACTCCGCTGCATGAGGCATCCTTCGGGGGACATGTGGATGTGGCCCGGCTCCTCATCGAGCACGGCGCCGACGTGGCAGCCCAGAGCAAGGACGGGACGACTCCGTTGCATGAGGCGTACTTCAGGGATCATATGGATCTGACCCGGATCAAGCGCGCGTGCCGGTCGCGTCCGCTGCCTCTGATGTCCTTCGGGGATCATGTGGATCTGGCCCAGCTACTCATCGAACACGGTGCCGACGCGGCAGCCCAGAGCGAGGACGGGACGACTCCGCTGCATCGGGCGTCTTCAAAGGGTCCTATGGATCTGGCCCGGCTCCTCATCGAGCACGGCGCCAACGTGGCAGCCAAGGACAGGGACGGGACGACTCCGCTGCATTGTGCGTCCTCCGGGGGTCATGTGGATGTGGCCCAGCTCCTCATCGAGCACGGCGCCAACGTTTCAGAAAAGAGCAAGCACGGGGCGACTCCGCTGCATTGCGCGTCCTCAGGGGGTCATGCGCGTCTGGCCCGACTTCTCGTCGAGCAAGGCGCCGACGTGGCGGCCCAGTGTGAGGACGGGACGACTCCGCTGCATTACACGTGCAACAGGAGTGATATGGACGTAGCTGTAGCCCGGGTCCTCATCGAGCATGGTGCCGACGCGGCCGCCCAGAACAGGGACGGGATGACTCCGCTGCATTGGGCATCCCAGGTGGGCCATGTGGGTCTGGCCCGGCTCCTCATCGAGCACGGTGCCAACGCGGCAGCCCAGAGCAAGGACGGGACGACTCCGCTGCATTGGGCGTCCGAAATGCATCTAGCCCAGCTCCTCATCGAGCATGGTGCCGACGCGGCAGCCCAGAACAAAGACGGGACTCCGCTGTATAGGGCGTCCGAACGGGATCGTGTGTATCTGGCCTGGGACGACTGGATCACACCGCGGCAGCCCCTATGGCCACAGATTTAACAGCCAGCAACCAAATCAAATCAACACATGACACTTTTGAACACACAAGTTGGCCAAGTTGAGCATTGCATTGACCATTAATCTACTGGGTCCCCCCTTGATATGTCCACTCCCCCGAATCTACTATTCTACCTCAGACGGCGTCGTTGCAAACTGCGAACCAGAAAAGCCAGCGATCTGGAAAATCGAGGACTTCTGCTAGCTAGCCATGTAGTCTTTACCCATCCGCTCAACGATTTACCCAAAAAAAAATTGAATCACGCTCCGCTTTTCTCTCAGCCCTCCTAAGTTGCTACCCCTGTCAGCCTTCCGACGTGCCAATCTCCAAGGCCTCAGGGAAAGCACGGAAGGGGTATGCCGGTATGCCCGTCCCTCACCCCTCTTATTCTTACTGCGGCGTGTACTACATCCAGAACGCGAGCAAGGCGAAGAGACTTCTTCACTGTGGGGAAATCGACGACCACTAGACGCATGGGAAGTGGTAGTCAAGGTAATTTTCCTGGGATTGTGGAACAAAACCGTCGCCCGGGGTGTTTGAACGAGCCGTCTTCGGGCCACCCTCAGCCCCCGCCGTGCCTGAGGCAAACTCGTTTAGGGCTGGGCTTCCCCACCAGAACTTTACTGGCTCCCGAATTGAGACCACTAGAGCTCAGTCGGTTTACTGTGGCTCTAAATTGGACAGCGTTTGATTCTGGCGAGAGACCTGCACCGGCACCGATGTGACGATTCTAGGGGCGGATAAGAATGGGATGTTGTTTGAAGTATAAGTTATCGTAAAACCACATAGGACATTGGCATTTGTGTACCCTGAGCCTCGTTGTGTATTTGTATTTGTAGAACCGGGTCCAAAACCGTTTACTGCGTGGCCCGTGGTTTTGGTTGCTCATCGATCATCAACTCATCAGACCCACCAATTCACCGATTAGCATTTAGCGTCTCCTCTTCGACCACTTTGCCGTATTCCAGTCGTATTTCCCACCTCAACTGGTATTTGTTTTCCGTTGGTCTCCAACTGCACGGGTGCATCGCCACGACACGACGGGACCACGCGTGGCGTTTTTGCACGACGACGATCCTCGCATGAAACGGAAAGAATCTAGTCGCTCTTCAAGTTCAAGGTAGCACAAAAGTGATCATGCCTAAATCCAAGCCCTACATGTCCGTCTCTGCCGACGACAACGCTTCCTCGCTCAATGGCTTCATCGCCGAGGAGCACCCTACCCCCCCTTTCCCCACACTCCCTACCCGAAAAAAGGCATATTCCCCCAGCTCTAGCCGGGAGCACAGCGTGGGCGTTGCGGCAGGTCGATTGCCAGAAGGTGTCTACACGAACACGTTACCGTGGTGGTGAGCGACGCTTCGGAGGAAGTGCGTCACGGAAGTGGAGTGAGAGAGCAAAGTCATCGGCAAGTGGCAGGTGGGTTCCCATTTCTTTTTCTCTTTGTCCTCTCAACACTTCTTCTCGACTGCTTCCTGCCTGCTGTGTTGACGGAGGCACGGGATGGGTAGAGATAGAAGGACGAAAAGCTCATATCGTCGTTGATTTGCAGGCACGAGTCCGGTCGCCTCGGTTAGACACGTTTTTTCTGCAGACGTCGATGCTGGCACACACCTTTTTCCTTATGTTCCTGCCCATGTCCTTCTTTGGGCATGACATACTGGGAAGAGGGTGAGACCGTAGGTTTCTGTCTTATCATCGCCCTGGCTAAAGTACATCCACTTTCTTCTTCTTCTTTAGGCCCTGCCACGCGCTCGCTCATGGCTTATATCTATCGTTCGTTCTTGAAGGATCTGGTGTGCTCTCCGAGGCCTTACGCTCCTCCGGTCACGCGACTCAGTAAGGAGCAAACCATATCGTCATCCGTTCCAAGGCTGATTTCCAGGCTAGCTATCGGAAGCCATCATTTAGAGTACGGCTTCCCTCGACCCATTCTACGAATTGCGTGTTCATGGCGCTATACCTGGGCACGCACGTCCGCGATCTCCATCGTGCTGGATCCCTCTCGACCGCAGCGCTCGCGACTTGGGTCCTCGTACTTGTTTTGTACGTCTCATCAATTGTGGGCTGTGGGGTGTACACGGGGATGCACGGATTCTTGAACGTTTTCGTCGGGATCATCCTCGGAATTACTGGGTGGGTATTGCAACGCGTGAAGATGCCAGAGGCCGAGCGGTGGGTCACCAACAGCGGTTGAGCGGTACGTCGTTTATATTCAGCACAACGTCTAACCCTTATACTTATACTTCTTCGCAGCTCCTTTGACTGTGACGCTAGTCTGCCCCCTCCTTGTCAACCAACATCCGTCGCCTGTTGACGATTGTCCCTACTTTGAAAACGCCATCGCATTTATCTCCGTTATCCTCGGCCCACTCACGAGCTTCTGGTACTCTAAGCGCGTGGCCGCCCTCAACGCGGACCTCTTCACCTCCGTAGCGCCCGGTGCAGCTTTCGACTCGCCCGCAGCGGTCACAACCTGGGTACTCTTCGCTTCACGCAAGCTGACGACGGGCACCCTGGTCGTCCTGTCATGGCACAGGCTCGCCAAACCCGTCGAGCAGACCCTCCTCCCACCACTCTTCCGCTGGCTTGCACGCGCTATTCCTGCGCGTCTCCCACATTGCCGCCACTACACGCCGGCGACAGAGTACTCGCGCGGCCCACCGCATACGCTGAGTGCCGTGCCGAGCATGATCGAGCTTGGCGATGGCCAAAGTCGTCGACGAAGCCGGAGGTGTCATGAGCGGGCGGGAGGGGCGCAGTGCTGGCGCCGGTATTCGCCATCCGAAAATGCGCAGGAGAAGGCGGTGGAGGACGATGAGGTGATGCTGATGATGCATGTACCTCTGGCTATGTTTGGGTCGGCTATGTTTTTGACAGGTTCGCGCTCTCTTTTTTTTGACTGTTTCAGTATTGACGAAGGTGGTTGTATACGCTAGCATTGGGACTATTGCGACTAGTACCGTGCCTGCGATGTTCGAGGCGCTCGAGTGGGCTGTCTGATCATCACATTACCCATTTCAGCTTTGGACGTGCGTTTCGAAGGCGAGACCGCGAGGGTGTGTGTGAGGGCTCTATCAGTGTGGAATAATATAATAGTGTTGCCGGAGAGTTCAGCCAAGCTAAGTTGAGTTGGACTCTGGGAGTTGGCAGGCGTGGCCCGGGAACATCCACCAATTGATAATGTCATCAGTGTTTTTCTTCACACACACCAAATCCACGCGAAAATGTAAGTTAAGACTATTGTTTGGTTTAGCGTGGCTTTGATCCAAATACGGTAAATGGTGAACCAAACGCAGTAACAACTGGAGTCGACTCCGTTGCAACTCTGCTAACTCAACTCAGGTGACTCCGTGTTGGCTCAACTCTGCGGCAACACTGTCGACAGGACGAATTGCGAAGACAGAGGGTAAGGGAGGCAGGTCAGCGAGACGAAGGAGAATCGGTGGGAAAGACCACAAACGGCAGGTGATTTGCGGCCTTCGAGGACGCTCAACACACAACACTCCGCCCGCAATGGGTGAAGCTACATCGACCTCGTCAAGGATAGCGCTTGAGCGGCCCTCGGCAACGCGCCTTTCGAGTTGAGGTGATTACAGGTCATGGCACAACCTACTGACCACCTTCTACAGTACTGTATACCATGTTCATCTCGTGGGCACTTCCCCCAGATCCTGCCGCTCGTCAACCGCTTACAATTGCCGCAATCCTTCTCCTCTATGTGTGTCGCTATCTCCTGGCGGTGCTCGTCATTCTCTCGCACACGTACATTTTAAGGCTCGCCTTTGTGCCCGTGGGTCTTTGGCAGGCTTGGTACTGTGCCGTCGGGTTAGATTTGCCCGCAGGGTTGGCAATATCGTTAGGACGCGACGACATGGGCAGACGCCACCACAAGAACTACGGATACGCGGTGCGCGATTCGTTTCCAAAACATGTCTTCCTCCTTTATGCGTTTTCCTCAGATTGGGATAATCGATATTGCACTGAGGTCCCTTGAATGGGCCCTCACCAAGGAGTCTCTCAGAAGTTATGAACCGTCTGCTACCGAAGGCCAACACGCTTTCTTAGAACGACTTTTATCTATCCCGAATATTCTCCTCGACGCACTTGATCTCATGCGCAATGAGCGCGGAATCGGATGGTCATGGTCGCGCAAGCCGTTCCCCGCACCAAGTAACCGATCCATGTGATCCTAGCCAGGGTAGTAGTCAAATTCACAGTGTAGAACCTCTGCCTTTACACCGTGCATCACCTCCGGCCATCCGCCAACGATCCAGCAGGTGGCACCATTTTCGACCCGACGCTGGGTCTGTGTGGCCTTATTTACCGTGTGCTACGGCACGTTGGTGTCCACCAGCGTCGTGGACATATACTACCACATCGCGTCGCTCATCGGCCACCTCATCCTCCGACAGCCAGCCTGGCAATGGCCGCCACCCTGCAACCGCCCGTGGATGTCCACGTCGATCGTGGATTTCTGGAGATCCCGCTGACACCAATTCTTCCGGCACGTGTTCGTCGTCTTCGGCGCGCGGCCCGGCCGCGCACGGCTCGGCCGCCCTGCTGGGCGCGTTCGGCGTGTCAACGGGTTATACATGGCCTCGGGAATGTGGGGGTTCGGACGGGGTACCGAGTTCCGCAACGTCGGTGGCTTCTTCGTCCTCATGGGCGTCGGAGTGGTCTTGGAGCATGCGTTTGAAGGGATGACCGGGTGGCGCATCACGCGCGTGGGCGGATTTTGGGAATGGGTGTGGACCATGGTGTGTACGATTGGCTGGTGCACACTCATGATTGATGCCTTGGCTAGACGTGGGATGGCCGCTACTGACCCTCCCCCGAACTGGCTTCGGCTGGGAAAACTGCTCATCGAGACGATTTCGCACTTATGACGATATCATGATATCTAGGTGAACATCATCTTTAGAGATAATTACATCAGTCCTTGACAACCAGATTGAAGAAAAATGCGGTGTCTAGTAGCTGCAGTGGCATTCCATTTGTATCTGTCGACATGTATGACATCTTGTTTAAGATTCGAGATATAAAGACTTTTCTCTATCTGTCGAAACGTTTGATCTCCTTGATCGTGTCACTTTCAACGGATTCTGGAAAACAATACCATCTGTAGTGGACTGGTTAAGCCCTCGATACCATCAACACACATGCTGGGGATGCGGAGATCACCCCTTTCAGGGGCTGCTTCTGTCCCTCTGTGCAGAGGTTATGGGTCGCGTCCGAGTACCTTGGCATTCCTCACCGATTACGTGCCGTCCCCGATGTCGTACGCACTCACTTGAACGGATTCAGCTTGCGACGCTCTGCGCTCTGAGCTTCGCACAGCCGTACTGTTGGGCTCACCCTCTCCCACTTCTTGACATCGCCCTTCGCAGCTGACACGGTCGCGCAGAGGAAGGAGATCCATTCCCGGACTCGAATTGGACTTAAATTGAACACAACAAGGCCGGTACAACGCCCTCTTCGTGGTCTTTCCCCATACTCCCTCATCCTGCAGACCTGTCCCCCTCACCCTATCTTCGCAATTCGTCCCTCAATCAACCATCCGCCTCAACCCTCGCTCCACATGCACCTCCTCGTTACTTTCCTTCTTCAATTTGTCCTTATCGCGCTCGTCCTCTTGTCATGCCGAGGCGGTTACTAAGACAGCCAAAAAAAAGAGGGCGAACCTGTCAGAGAACATAGCCTGCCAAACATTGCCAGGGATACACGCACCATCAACGTCATAATGCTTCACCCCACCATCCTCAAGCGCACCGCCGCCCTCGCCCGCCCCAACCACCACCGCTTTCTGCTGCGCATATCCGGATGGTGAATACCAGCGCTTGACCGCGGCGGCATCAGCACTGCGCCGCTCGTGACACCTCCGGCTTCGTCGACGACTTTGCCCATCGCCAAGTCAAGGTCGATCATGCTCTGCACGGCACGCAGCATATGCGACGGGCCGCGCGAGTACTCTATCGCAGGCGTGTAGTGGCGGCGATGTGGGAGACGCACAGAGCTAGCGCGTGCAAGCCAGCGGAAGAGCGGCGGGAGGTGTCCGTACGATGGGGTTGGCGAGCATGCGCCATGACAGGACGACCAGGATGCCCGTCGTCAGTCTGAGTAAAGCGAAGAGCACCCAGGTCGTGACCGGTGCGGGCAAGTCGAACGCTGCGCCAGGTGTTACAGAGGTAAAGAGGCCCGCGTTGAGGGCGGCCACACGCTTGGAGTCCAGAAGCTCGTGACTATCCCAAGGATGACGGATATAAATCCGATGGTGTCTTCAAAGTAGAGACAATGGCCAACAGGCGATGGATGTTGGTTGACAAGGAAGAGGCAGACTAGCATCCCAGTCAAAGGAGTTGCGAAGAAATGTAAGCATACGGGTTAGACGTTTTGCCGGGCATAACGACGTACCGCTCCGACCGCTGTTGGTGACCCACCGCTCGACCTCTGGCATCACCATGCTTTGCAATACCAACCCCGTGATTCCGGGGATGATCCCGACGAAAACATCCAATAATCCGTGCATCTCCGTGTGCATCCTACCGCCCACAATTGATGAGACGTACAACACAAGTACGATGACCCAAGTCGCGAGCGCTGCGGTTGAGAGGGATCCAGGTGTTGAGAGAAAAAAGAGAGAAAGAAAAAAAGGGAACGCACCTGCCACTTGCCAATGACTTCTCCACTACCGCGACGCACTTCTTCGGAAGTGCGCTCGCTACCACAGCAACGTGTTTGCGTGGACCTCTTCAGGCAATCGACTTGCCGCAACGTCCATGATGTTTTCCCCGCTAGGGCCAGGCGAATAAGCCTTTTTTCGGGTAGGCAGTGTGGGGAAAGAGGGGGTAGGGTGCTCTGCGGTGATGGCAACATTGAGCGAGGAACCGTCGTCGTTGGCGCAGATGGACATGTAGAGCTTGTATTTAGGTATGAACACTTTTGTGGATCGTAAACTTGAAGAGCGATTATGTTCTTTCGGTTTCATGTGAGAATCGTCGTCATACAAAGCGACGCGCGGGGTCCCGTCGTGTCGTGGCGATGCATGCGTGTGGTTGAAAACTAAAGGAAGACAAATACCGATTTGGAAGTGGGAGTACGGCAGAATAGTCGAAGAGGAGACGCTGAACGTTATGGATGAGATGAGATGAGCTGGAGTATTGGTGGGGTCGGCAGTGACGCGCCACGCTGCAAACGTCCGTGGGGACGACCCGGTTTGGACCGGTCAGCACAAATACACAGCAGGGTCTCGGAGTCAGGGTATCAGGAGTGTACACTAATTTAAACGTCCTAGGTGGGTTTACGGTAACCTGTGCTCCCGGCATCCAGTTCTTATCCGTGCCCCGGAATCATCATGTCGCCGATGTCGGTGACTCGGTGCATGTCTCCGGCCAGAATTAAATCCTGTCCAATTTGCGGCCACAGTAAACTGAGGGAGCTCTTGCAGTCTCAATCCGGGGGGCAGGAAAGTTCGAGGCTCGCGCGGCCACTGACAGGGATAGCAATTTTAGGGAGGGATGGGAGATAAGAGGAGCGTGGTTCAAAGTTCTTCTGGGTGAATCGTTCATATGGTTTGCAGACGACTTGTCACGGTCCTCCCATCGTTAGAACCACGGAGATCATAGAGGATTGGTAAAAACTCCCACTCACATGGCTGCCTCTTTCATGACTAGCTAGCAGAAATCCTCGATTGTCCATGTTGCCGGTTTTTCTGCTTTGCTGTGTGCAACAACACCGTCTGAGGTAAAATAGTACATTCGAGGGAGTGGATGTAGCAGGACCCAGTATATTAATGGACAATGCAATGCTCAACTTGGCCAGCTTGTGTGTTCAATCGGTAGCTGCTAAATATGTGGCCATAGGGGCTGCTGTGTTAGCTAGCTAGTCGTCGCCGGCTACTAGTAGATGCACCGTGACATCACCCTATTCAGACGCCCTATGTAGCGGAGTCCTGCCCTTGTTCTGGGCCGCTGCGTTGCCATCATGCTCAATGAGGTGCTTGGCTAGATTGACATGCACACGAGGGCAAGGCCATTTGGACACCAAATCAAGTGGGGTGGTCACTCTGGGCTGCCGAGTCAGCACCATGCTCAATGAGGAGGCCTCTTGCTACATACTGTCGGGTCTGTCGGGAACGCACTACGTGGACATAGTGGGACACAACAACAACAAGGGTTTGAAGGTGACTGATCCACAAAGGTCGACAACATCAAACTTGAAGGAGACAGAGCTTAGATCTTGAAGAGGGAAAGGGGAAAAGGATAAACAGTGATTATAGTTGTTTTAATCACTTAGTGGCAGTTATTATGTAAGGGATGACAAGAGAACAGTCTGAGGACTGTTCGTATAAATTCGCAGGCCTTATATACTAATACAGGGTGGTCTGTGCATAGTTAAGGGTAGGCATAATATTGAGAGATGGGTGGACATGTGCCCCTTTAGGGCAGGTAGTAATACAAGAGATGGGTGAGACTTTGAGCTAAGAATAGACACGAACTAATAATAGATGAACTGCGGACTGTGCCACAGTTCTGCATTAAGTCTTGTGACTTCGTTGATTCTCAATCAACTGTTGATCGTTCCCACGGTCTTCCATGTGTTGATCAACGGACGAGACACGCGTAGAAAGCATGCATGATCAGGTGATCATATAGATGACCAATCCCTTGGTAGGTCATGTGTAAGGTTCCCACGGTCACGTGCTGTTAAGTCACGTGCTTGTTTGAGGGCTCATATGTCACATGATGAGTCATGTGCTAGGTCACATGGTGAGGATTTCCCAGGGTCATGTGGTTGAAGATTCTCTTTGGTTGCTGGTCATTGACCAGGCTTTATCGCGGACTCCAGAGAGCATCAGATAGCCACTTGGCTATAGCTTGGTTTAGGGGTGGTTCTTGTGGGACTCGTAGGGGTTTGGACTGGGTTTCTAGATGGTGTGGACTTCGTCCACAACAGTATCCCCTCTTTAGGTTTCCCTTGCTCCTGCAAGGCTTGTATCCCCTCTTTGGATTTCTGCGCAACTTTCTGTGCAGCTTCAAATTGTTGGACGAGTTCTTTGGCATGTGTCAGTTCTTTGGCAGGGATCCAGGTACGGTCTGCTTCTGTGTAGCCTTTCCAGTGGACTAGATACTGCGTGCTTTTGCGGTTCCTTGTAGGATGCGATTGGAGGATTTTCTCGATTTCATAATGACCTTCTTCTTCTCCGATTATTTCCAGAGGCGGACGTGTAAAGTTAGGTCCATGTGCAGTGGTCTCCATGTAGGGTTTCAACAGAGAGTTATGGAATACTGGGTATATCCTCATCTGTGGTGGTAATTCGAGTTTGCAGTTTGTTGGTGAAGCCCAAATGACTTTGAAAGGTCCATAGCGACATGGTGCAAGTTTTGCCTTTGGATGGGTGGTCTGTAGGTTGGTGGCTTCCAAGAGTACCAGATCATTCTTGTGGAATGTGTGTGACGGTTTAGTGGGGCCTCCACTCTTCATTTCTTGTGCTGCAAGATATAATGCTGCAGTCACTTCTTTGCGCATTTCTTCTAGATATTGGACACGTTCATCCACGCTTTGTAGTCTGGTTTGTAGTTGTAATGGGGGTTTAAAGGTTGGGTGTATCCCATACCAGACTTCAAAGGGGGATTTATGTGTGCTTCAGTGTGGTTGTGCGTTGTGCGCAAATTCAATGATGGGGAGTAATGTGGCCCAATCGTTCTGTTGGAAGTTTCCACAAATACGAAGGTATTGTTCAATTTCTTGGTTAACTCGTTCAGATTCTCCATCTGTCTGCGGGTGAAATGCAGTTGACAATTTCTGTTTAATTCCCAGTTTTCTCCAAAGTTCTTGTGTGACTTGTGCTGCAAATTGTGGTCCTCAGTCTGAGATAATTGTCAAAGGGAAACCTGTGCGTTTCCATACATAGTCAATTAATAGTTAACTTGTTTGTTTGGCTGTGATTGTCTTGTGACAAGGGGCCAGAATGATAGCCTTGCTATGACGGTTGACGACTGTAAGGATACTATCGTATCCATTCGAAAGTGGAAGATTGATGATGAAATCCATGGTGATTGTTTCCCATATTCCCAAGGGGATTTCATTTGGTTTTAGTGGAACTTTGACTGGAGGCTTGATTTTGGTGGTTTGACAAATAGCGCATCCTTTGATGTATGCTTTTACAAATTCCGTGATTCCAGGCCACCAATATTCACATGTGATGAGTTTGATGGTTTTCCACTGTCCTGGGTGTCCCATTATATTGTCATGGAACTGCTGCACGACTTTGTGTCGTACATTCTCGTTGTCTGGTATGAAAACCAAACCCTTGTAGAGGAACAATCCATTTTCATAGTTCCAATCTTGTAATCCCTTGGTGACTTGTCTAGGTCCGCTAGTGATGAGCCTTTTAAGCTTTTCTCCTATTCCTGTGGAGTTATCGATTTTGATAGCTTCCATAAGTGCTGCATGTAATTCATCATCCAGTCCTGTGGGGATTGCCATGTTATGTAGGGCCCGTATATGGAATTGTTCTGGTTTTAGCAAGAATTTGCTAGGATCAAGCAGAACACATTTGACATTATCGGATGCTATCCCCTCTTTATGGTCTGGACACCTGGACAGAGCGTCTGCTTGATTGAGCTTGCCAGGTTTCGGAATGATGACGTAGTCATAAGTTCCCAACAAAATGGACCAGCGTGCTTGACGACAAGTGAGTGTCTGCTTCGTCGTGAAGTATTTGAGGTTGGCATGGTTGGAATTTTTTTTTGTTTGGTGAACATTGCCTTGGAGGTAATGGCAAAAGTGGGTCAAGGCGTGAACAATGGCCAAGAGTTCTTTGTCATGGATTTCATAATTATGTTCTGCAGGTTGTAGGGATTTGGAGTAGTAAGCCACAGGGTGAGATTGTCCAAATGCATCTTCCTGTTCCAGAATTGCTCCTGTTGCATAATCACTGGCATCAGTGATAAGCGTAAATGGTTTGCCATAATCAGGCAGGAGGAGCACAGGAGACATTGTGATGGCTTTTTGTAACTTTTGGAAAGCGTCCGCTTGAGTGGGTCCCCATAGGAATGGCGTGTCCTTTTTAGTAAGGTCAAACAAAGGACAGGTGAGGGTGGAGTAGTTTCAGATGAAATGACGATAGAAGTTACAGAATCCCAGAAATCCTTGGATGTCCTTGACCTTGGTTGGCATAGGCCAATCTGCAACAGTGTTGATTTTGACAGGGTCCATGTGTAATTCTCCTTCGGAAATGATCAAACCCAAATATTCCACAGATGTTTGGTTAAAAGAGCATTTCGCAAGTCACAGGTAGAGATCCAGGTCCAAAAGGCGCTGTAATACCATGTGTGTGAATTTGGTGACTTTGGCAATGGTATGCACAAAGATCAAAATGTCGTCAAGATAAACAACAACATGACCTGTATCAATTAGATCTGCAAGTTTGGTGTCCATGAAGGTTTGAAAAGTGGCTGGAGCATTGCATAGACCAAATGTCATAACTAGGGATTCAAAAAGGCCCATAGGTGTTTTATGTTCGTTGCCTTCGCAAATGCAAACATTATTGTATCCCCATCGTATGTCAAGTTTGGTAAAGAATCGTGCCCCTAGGAGTTTATCAACTAACTCTGGGATGAGTGGGATGGGGGCTGCATTCTTTTTAGTTATTGCATTTAGAGGTCAATAGTCTTGGACAGGGTATAATTTCCTGTCTTTCTTGTCAATGAAGAAAAATAAACATGCATCGGGTGCTTCGGATCACCAGAGGGTGCCTCGTTTCAGGCCATCAGTAATGTAGTCTTGTAAGGTGATTTTCTTGGGTGGTGTCAATCTGTACACCAAAGTTTTCTTCATTGTTTGACCTGGAAGGAGGTCAATCTTGTGGTCCCATGGTTGGTGCTTTGGTAATCTTTGTGCTTCTTCGTCAGAGAAGACTTTTGCATATTTCTGAAATTCCGGAGGGATTTCCTTGGGTTTGGCTTGCTTCTTTTGAGCAAGGTGTGTCAACGTCATAGTTCTTGCAACCATGGGGTTATCTCAATGGTCTACCAATTGTAGTGACGGATTGGGACAATTTGTAGTGGGACTGTGACCCACTCGTTCTTGAGTAGTAGTTGGACTGTGACCAACTTGTTCTTTTGACCTGGATATGGCTTGAGTAGTTGGACTGTGACCAACTCGTTCCTTGACTATTCTGTGGCGTGACACAGTAACATCAAGGTCTGGAAGGAAATGTTCCAGATGGGTTCTAATGTGTTGCGTCACATTTAGACCCTTACTTGTAATATCCAGGGTATTGTCATCTTGGGTTTCCCATTCATCTTGGGGAAGTAGTTGCCATAAGGCAGGGTCTTGGGTATGACAATCTTGTTCTTCAACCATACTGGGATGACAATGAGGGGGACAGCGATCAAATTTGATTGTTTTTGCACCCCAATCTATGCTTGGGTTGTGGGCTCGTAGCCAGTCAGTTCCCAAGATTATCTCATTTTGGCCAATATTAGTAATGGCCACTTTGATAGTTTCCCAGTGGTCTTGATCAACGCGCATCCCCATTTGCAAGATGGTGGCATCATGCATCACCCTGTGCTTATTGATTGTTCCATCCACATTGAATGGGTATACGGGGCAATCGATAGCATGTGTAGGTATTGAGTGTTTCTCAATAAAGCTTGTGTTACAGTAGATTCCTTCGGCTCCACTGTCAAGTAATGCATGGGCATCAATTAGTTTCCCATCAAGGTCGATTCAGATCTTGAGTTGAAAACTTGGGGATCTTGTATTCCAAATCATGTGGGAGGGTATATGGCATAGCTTAGGAGATTGGGTGAGACCAATCTTTCTTGGGGTACAACAGGATAGTTGTACCTCTCCCCTATATGATGCCTTTATAGAGGAGAAGCGGGAAAAGATGGAGTCTCGTATTGGTCCATCTCCTTGTAGTCTTCTTCAATGGGAAACACTTGTCGTATCATGGGTTGACAGGGCGGCTTTTTGTCTGGGTGGGTACATCCAAAGATAGAATGTCCTTCCTGTCCGCAGTAGAAACAAAGATGGTTGTCTATGCAGTATTGACGTTGTGCCTTGGTAAGTTTTGCCCGTCTAACAGGTGGTTCATAGATTGAAGGCTGAGTAGCGTTAATTTCTGTATAACTGTTTTGCACAGATAATTCGCTAATACAGAGGTTTCCTTGACTGTCCAGTGGTTTGGCATACATGCGCCAATATTTATCAAGGTTGCGAGCACATTCCACCAGTTCAGCTAGTGTGGCTGGCTGGGGTGATTGGGAAGCAATCTGATTATTTATAGCTCCATTCAGAGCGTTTCAGAATGTGAACATTAGGGTGTTCTGTCCCACATTGGCACGATGTGCATGTTGGCTCCATTCTTGGTACCATTCATTGAATTCCCTATTTCCTTGCAGAGTCGCATGTAACTTGGCTAGCGCTTCCAACTCCATTTGAGGTGGAATAAATTGCACTTTGAAGGCATCTTTAAAGGCTTGCCACATTCCATAGTTGGTAGGTTGGGCTGTAATGGCAGTGGCCATTTTATCGCTAGCCCATTCACCAGCTGGGGTGTCTCGTTTAAAGTAGGTCAAGGCTGATGCTACTTTCTTGTGGTCTGTGTCAAATGTGTCTTCATTGACTGTGAAATAATTTTCAAGGATGTTCCAGAAGGCTAACACCTTATTTCCTTGTCCATCATAGAACTCGGGGGCAGTGCCAATGAGACGGGATGTGTTGGCTTGTGCCATTGGTGGTGGTGGGGCAGGATGACAAGTGTTATGATCCACGCCAATTTTTCTCATCTTCATCGGACCCCCTCCTCGTCACCTTATCCAAGCCCAAGCAACCACTACCATTGAATCCATCAGTCCTACCAGACCTGCCACCGCTACCGCCCAGTGAACCATCCAAACCATCATCACCCCTTGACCAGCCACCAGTCGAGCTCCTCGTCCCCATCCCATGGAACATCCATCGTCGGGAATACTCCTCAATGGAAGAGTACCAAGAGCCACCCCCAGTAG
>Ga0307510_10002214_pt1 | contig 21958 bp, 20 predicted proteins | sample 12_EM_MG_FD_207224 | JGI IMG/M metagenome (GOLD analysis project Ga0307510, IMG submission 207224) | Populus trichocarpa ectomycorrhiza microbial communities from riparian zone in the Pacific Northwest, United States - 12_EM | ecosystem: Host-associated > Plants > Roots > Unclassified | place...
CGTTATAGACCTGCGGGGCGAACGGTACGTCGTTCCTTCTCCCTGTCCTCGCCCACCCGATCGATGGGCTCCCCCCGAACAGACACGAAGCCCCCGACGGAATCTGGCAAGAAACATATCTCTCCGCCGTCCTCCGCGCGATCCTGTACTCCGATGACCCGGCGTACTCTCTCGAAGCTTATCGTAGGCTAGAACCGATCACCGCGCCAGACGCGGAGCTGCGTTTCCTTCAGGCTGCGGAGGCTCTCTTCATGAAAGGTGCGATCGTGCATCGACTAATATAACTCGAGGCTGATGTGTCTGGTGAAATATAGGGTGGCAAGTTGGATCGGATCCCGAGATCCAAGTTGCGACTGTTGTCTCGAATCACCTCACCGCCGGTATCCTCAAGTATTTCGGTGATAGTGGACGGTGGCAACATGCCGCGAACCTGTTTGAGAAACTAGCTGTTCGTGACCCGGAGGTGTGCTCTCTACTTGCCCGCAGTTACATAGGGATGAGTAAGTGTGTTGAGGATTCGTGACAAGGGCGTATCTAACTCTGCTCAGATGAGGAGGTCAAGGCCGTACAGATAATGGGCGCGGCTATGAAGGAGACACCACAATCATATCTCTTACTCCACACACAGTGCGACTTCCTGCGGAGTAAAGGCAAGAGCGAATGGGCACTCAAACTGGCGCGTCAGGCGGTCAACTGCGCACCAAGTGAGTTCGTGACATGGGAGAAACTCACGGATATCTATATTGATCTCGGGGAGTACGAGTCGGTGCGTTTTGTCACTCGTGCTTTTTCATCGTCGCCGGGCTTGACGTGGGCCGGAACAGGCGTTACTTACTCTCAACTCGTGTCCAATGTTTACGTTCAATGGGCGCGATGCACACCGCAGCCTCACCGCGTTGCGGTTACACCTACCTGTCAAGGCGGCGGTGGCGGAGATCTTGCCGGAGCGTGAGAAGACAGAAGAGGACGAAGCAGACACGGCGTTGCAACGTTTACCGGCGCCCGGATTGCGCGGGACATGGGCCCGAGCCTATGCGCTGCTTACGCGGCTCGTATCGCAGATCGGATGGGACGAGCTTCTCAAGACGCGGAGTGTTGTATTCGTTATGGAAGAGGAGTACCGGATGCAAAAGGCGCACGCGGATATCGCTGCCGTTTCTCTAGAGGACCCGGTCGTGGATGACGATGCCTCGACAAAAGGTGTACGTTCGTCGCCTTCGGTAAAGTACGAAGACTCGCCGACTGGGAGTGACGCCCGGAGCCCTACGCATGTGAATATGGGCTCTGTGGAGACCACAATCCCGACGATCCGAATCTCGACCGAATCCGCACGCGAAGAGTCGTTGAGAGTTGAGAAAGCGGCTGCGGCCGCGGCCGCGAAGATGAACGGTATGGAGAACGGGAATGGGGAAGCTACGGTGGAAGGGCTACAGCAACCGGCCCAGGCCGCGGCTGGTGACGGGGATGGCGATAGCAAAGACGCGACGCCGATTGGTGGTGCTGGTGCGCAGGAGTCATTCTCATTTAGCAACAAACGGCTGTGCGAGCGCTGGCTGGATAACCTGTTTATGGTGCTGTACGAGGTGAGTCAACAGTTACGTTGACCGGTCAGTTATGGTTGGGCCGACAAGGCACTAGGACCTCCGTGTTTGGACGATCTTCCGGGCAGAAGTGGCCCACTTCAAGACACAGCATGTGGCTTACCGCAAGACAGGCCTAGAATGGGAAATTCTCGGGGATCTCGGTCTGCGACTGCATCACAAGGAGGAGGGAAAGGAGGCGTTCCAGCGGGCGTTGGACACACCGCGGTACTCGATCAAGCCATGGGCAAAGTTGCTCGAGGTATATGCGGAGGAAGGCGATTTGACCCGCACGCTGCAAGTGGCGATACGCGTTGCGGCGTACCAGTATGGGGAGTACTCTGAACTCGCGGTACGTTCACATCACGACGTTGTCAGGCCGGTGGGTGAGAGCTAAATGGGGCATATGGGCATGACAGTACCCGACGCAGATTGCTCGTCTGATGTTCAAGCTGGAACAAGTGCACGGGCACGCGAAAATATGGAACACATTGCTGAGTATGGGACTGCCCGAGCCTATCTTGCACGTTATGCAGCGGTATTTGCAGTACGGACAGCGGTTCAAGGTCGAGGGAAGTGACTTTTGAGGATGTCCGACTGCCATTTTATTGCATTTTTGTTTTTCTTTCTTTTTTCTTTTTTTCTTTTTTTAAATTAAATTGAATTGTTTGACGTCACGAAATCGGATAATAAAATTACAAAACGAATGAATTCCTTTCCTGTGCCTGTGCCCCTCTGTCCTGTCCTTCCTTCCCCACTACCGTGAATGTCTCTCTCCCCTCCCATACGAAGACTCTCTAGCGCTAGCAGCGGCAGTAGCAGCAAGCGTGAAGAGGACCTCATCAATGCCTATGAGGCAGAAGAGGAACGCATAATCAATGTGCTGTCTCGCAAGCTCGAAAAGGTTCGTCTCCTTTTCGATCTATCACAGGGGGCCTTCCTTCGCTCACCGCACGCCACATCCGTCTTCAGCTCCAGGAAGAAAAGATTGAGCTCGAGAATGCGTTAGAGGCAGAGTCAGAGTCACACGTCAACCGCCTCTCCCGCGAGCTCTCGGCGTTGCGACTGGCACAACAGCTCGCAAGCCAGCAGAACGGCACATCCCCTGGATTGTCTGGCTCCAGCGTCAACGGGGACGGCACACAGTCACCCAATCTCCTCCGTTTGCCCAATCCGTTGGTGCCGAGCTCGGAGGATATGCTCGAGGCTATGCGGCGCGAGAACGAACAGCTGCGCAACCGCTTGGTGGATACTGAGCGGGAGTACATCCGGATATCCCGGCTCAACGAAATTTACAGGGAGGAGCTCATCCAGCACAGACGGCGGGTACGTGTTTCATCTTTACGTCCCCTCCCCGCTTCTCTCTTCTCGTGGCGTAAACATTTTCTCTGGGGATCTCTCCCTCTTCCCAGTTAGGACTACCGGTCGACAACCTGATCGGATTGTCGGCGCACGACCCGTACTTCCAGCCGACGCACCGGCGCTCGTCATCGAGCGCATCATCACCTTCCACGTCCGTCATACTCCCACCGATCGGTCCAAACGCCGTGCGCGCCTCGCCGAGCGTCGCCATCCCGCGCCCACCCTCGCAGGTCCATCGACCCCCGAACGCAATATCAGGATCGACGACGCCGCTGTCGCACTCGCCCTCGTCCGCCTCGGACTCGCCGTACCTCTCCCCGTCCCTGTCCACCCACCCAAACAGCTTCGCGACCGCCGCGACGACGCCCCCGTCTTCCTCCGCGCCCCGCATACTGCCGCAGACCATCGTGCCACAGCCACTGTCGTACCCGTCTGTCCCGCCCCCGTCGCTCTCGTCGTCGTATGCGGGGCCGGACTCGCCCGTCGAGCACCGAGGGAGCAGGTGGCGCCATGGGTCCATACATGACCTGCGCCAGGCAAGCCGTAGCGCTTCGAGACACGAGAGCGTCGAGCGCGGCGCGAGAGTCGCGGAGACTGGCCAGCTCGTTCCGCGCAGCAGGGCAGGGAGCATCGTACCGGGGGCCACCAACGGACCCCCAAATGCCAGCATTCCTCCCGCTGAGGTCGGACTGTCAACGTCATCATGAGGCACCTTGTCTGGTCGTTAGCTAAACCAGGCCACCTCTGCCCGCTTCTCAGTTACGTTTTTCTTTTTTTTTCTTTTCGTCATCTTTGGTTTCTCTCTCTCCTTCCATTTGTGCGTCGAGCCTTTGTGGCGTGGAAAGTAAGCCCCTCTCGTAACCCTTATTTACCCTCTTTCGTTCTCTCTCTCAGAACGCGCAGGGTGTAACTATGGTCTTGTAAATTAGCAGATAAGCACAATACGATTGCCAAGAGGAATTTTTAATGCAGTCTTGTCCTCATTCCCCTCCATTAAGCTGTGATTCGCCGCCTCATGTATTTTTGTACTGTAGTGAGGAAGTTTGACGTATTTGCCGTTGAGTGGATTTAGCAACGCATCTGTTATACAACTGGAAACGAATATGCAGCAAGTCGGAACAGTAGTGGATACACGGAAACACATCTCTGCACAGACCCACGAGAGGGGTGGAAAGGTAGGGAGGTGGACACGAACAAAAACGAGTGGCATAAATAAAAAGGAGGTAGACGATGGGCGGCGGTCAAATGGAGGTCAGTCTACTCTACCTTCTTTGCCTCTGGCAGCGGCTGGTGCTGCTGCGGTGACGGCGGCAGCGCCTTCCTGTCCAGCACCTCGACGAAACTTCTAGGGAACCACCCTTCGCGACCGTTGCGCGTGCGACCCTTCCACCACTCCGTCTCGACCTCGATCCGCGGGTCGACTTCCATGCCCGTGCTCGGGTCCAGCTTGCCCATCACCGCCACGATCTCGTTCTCCTGCAAACTGAGCTCGGACGGCGTCGACCCCTGGAACGCGTACGTCGTGCGCGCGAACGGCAGCTGCGACGGGTCCAGCGGCGGGAGCATCTGCCCCTTCGGCCCCATGACACCACCGTGTCCACCCTGTTGTTGTTGTTGGTCTTGTTGGAGTTGTTGCTGTTGCTGCGCCGCGCGCTCGGCGAGGATTTTGACGAGTTTGTGCATCGCGTAGGGGATGCCCAGGATGGCGAGGAAGAAGAACACGAGTGGTTTCTTGCTCGCGTTCGGTGGGGGCGGTTGTTGGGACGGGCGCGCGGCGGGGCCGTGCACGGGCCGGCCATTGAGGAACTCGCGAAACTCGTTGTGCATCTCGCCTGTGCCGGTAGTGCGCCGGCCGGCGAGGAGGTCCTTGAGCCAGCGGACGAGGCCGAACAAGCCGAGGACGCTCCCGAGCGCGTTGCGGAGTTGCGCGAACTGGTCGACGACGCCGGCGAGGGCGAAGAAGGACGAGTGCGTGGCCATGAACGTCGACTCGAGCATCTGCGCGAGACCGGCGAACGTCTGCACGACCGAGTGGAGGAGCGCAAAGGTCGTCGCCGTCGTCGACTCGAGCGCCTGCGTCACGCTCGGGTTCGCCGGGTCGAACTGCATCATCCCCGGTTGGCCGTACATGCCCCCCATGGGCCCTAGTCCCATGCCGCCGTACCCGCCCGAATACATGCCGTTCATGCCGTACCCGCCGTACCCGTAGCCCCCGTACCCGCCCAGCGAGCCCATGCCGTTGTACAGGGAGGAGCCGTAGGGGTAGGCGGCGGCGGCGGCGGTGCCGGTGCCGAAGCGGTTGTAGGGGGTGCTGAATGGGGAGGCGAAGGGGGCTGTTGCGGATGCTGTGGGGGACGTGAAGGAGGCGGGTCTGGCGGGGACGGAGGGCGGGGCAGTGGTCGTGGAAGATGGGTGGGAGCCAGCGCTTGCGGACGGTGATGTGGAGGCCGGTGCGGCCGGTCCTAAGGCTGGTGAAGAGGTGGTCGTGGCAGGAGCGGGGGATATTGACGCTGCTGCTGCTGTTGCTGCGATGGTACTGGCATGCTCCCATGGCTTTGGAGGTGATGCCATCTTTCAAATCAGAGGGCCGAAAGTTGCACAGGAATAGCAGTGGGGTGAGTGAGTGAGTGGGATTCTCCGATAAGAATTACGGGGGGGAGACCTGTTGAACATTCCTAGAAGTCAGACAAGATGCGCGGAAGGGCAAACAAACAGAGAAGAAGCGATTGGAAAGGGCTTGCCTCCCGAGGTAATTTTGACGATGTTTCAGAACGATGTTTAAGGAGGGAACGGACAATGGAGAGGAGAGGGAAAGCGGCAGCGTTACAGTTACAGCAGTGCGGAGGGAGAGGCAAAGGAAAATGCCGAGAATGGCCGGATTCGGCTATCAGGTCAATTGCCACTTGATTTCTTTACTCAGTGTCACTTTATTAGGGTCCTCACACGCGATGATTCATTGCCATCATTGCGGCCTCGCCAGTGACCCAGGCCGACTACTACTGTTCCCACAGTGCCTGACCAGCGTCACTGCATGTCGTGATGAATTTCATTGGCGCTGCGGTGACCTTGGGGTACGGGTTTGCTGCTGTGCCGGCGCTTTGCAGATATTTCGGGCTTCAAGACCAACGAACCTACAACGGGCGGAGAATGGGACAAATTAGCGTGGCTGCATGGGCGTTGACGAGAAGATGACCGGCGCCAGGTTCGCTGATCAAGGATCTGGAGCAGAGACACTATCAGATATCACCTCCGTCCTGGTGTATCCGTCATCCGCCCCAGCATTGAACCCCTCACGGAGGACAAATCTCACCTTTTCCTCCCTGCTGCGGAAGCTGTAGATGTCTTACTGGTTCTCCTCATCAAATACCGTAAGCCACGCCTCTTTTCTCCTTCCGCTAACATACCGTATTCTAGATTGTCTCGATTTGATATTACGTTTCCCTTCCCTTTTGCCCCCCGCTTCTACGCGTCGTTTGGCTGACTTTTGTATTATTAGGCTGTGAGCGCGGGACCTACCTGCGCACTGCGATGGACGTTGTACTATCTGCCGTGCCCGCGTAGGAGTCAGACACGACCGTGGATTTCAGTTGGCCCGGCCTTCCCCCCCCCCCCCCCCCGGCGTCGCCGTACCATCAGCATGTCGGTGGCCAGACGATTGGCCGCGGCATGGCGCGGCGTATGGGTGGACAAGAATCCAAGGTAAGGCGAGAGTCACCACTCGCGTCACCGTCTGTGTCTTCCATCATTTCCTCGTTAGTGTTGCAGTTACCGGGTTTACTGGTGGGAGATATTCGAGACACTGGAACAACTGTATGCGGGTTGCAGGAAAGACGTTGAGGGCGCTATAGCCTTGCGTGACACAACACCGAAGCGACTCACGAAGGAACACCGTAACTAGGTCCCTTCGCGTCAGACGTCCTACCCGACCCCATATCAACCTGCCGTGACGCGGACAAAGCGAACTTATCCCAGTCGTTTACTCTCCGCCTTCCTGCTCCTGTGCCGGAGTGGGAAGTCTGGCTCTTTCAGAATACACACCGCGCGTCTACTGTTCCCTTCGATCCGCCCCTCAATCGGTCCTGCTCTCATCACCCACCTTCTGGTAAAGTTACTGGCCTAACCTCTTCACGATATGACCGCCAGTTGGTTCTCATCTGGCCCTCCCTTACCTGATAGTTTCATGTCCGCTCATATCACCACACCCTATTGGTGCGATGTTAGATATTTTCTTTGTGCCTGTGCTCACAGGTTTTGCTGTATCTTTGTCCAAACTACAGCTGGACACCAAAAGACAACAATTTTTTTAAAGATGGATTTTTGTTAGAAAAGCCCAAAAAAACACATTTTAAAAATGATGCCAAAAAAAAGTATGTCCAAACTCAAATTTGATGCCTGTGCCGTCGTTGCCTGATATATAGAAATGCCTAATCCACTCCCTAAGCTATCGATGGGTCTCTACTGCCTTTTGAGCTCATCGTGGATGCAGTAGAGTGGTCATTGCGCACGCACATGTTCCACTTTTATACCTTGCTCTGCAAGATCGTGCGTCTGTACCACGAAAATCTCCAAATGCGTGAATCGTGGCGGATCACCTGGCCACATCTGGTAGGCCTGCCCCTGGCAAGGAGAAGGGATGAATTGCAGGTGGCTCAGATCAGCCCCGGTGGCAGACCCACTCAGGCTTCTACAGCCGCTAGTACTATTACTACTTGTAGCGGCGCGCGCTCAAGCACTCAAACCTAGGCCATGCGGTGTCATTCGACGCTCAAGCATTGGCGAGGGAATGCTTGAAGGAGGTTGGGCATGAGCTAGGCATGCCGTGATGATCAATCACTAGGGAATGTTTACACTGTCTGTCAAGACTTTTTTTTTTTGGCAAACGCTTAACTGACTGCAGCGCTATTTAAGGACCGGGGGTAGAGGCTTCAAATCCATGGGAATTGCTCATGAGACTCCCTATAATAGCTCTGTGTGCGAGATTCATCTTAGAGTGGGTGAGATGCATTATACAGCAATGTATGCAATCGGGTGTTGAGCGAGGAACGCGATGGTGAGGCTTCATGCCTGAGGAGAGAGAAAGGCCGGAAGACGTATAGGACGACAAGGTCATGACCCCATCTCGATCTCCTCGAGCACATGCAAGTTCTGAGAAAAGCATAAGAAAAATATGGGAGTGAAGACGAGATCGGGCTATATTATATTTTATTCATAAACAGAGTTTTGTGTTCACTGCAGGTGAGGATTGGCCACTTTCTCGTATTCTAAAACATACTTTGTGATTAAGAAATTCCGGAACCCAAACCCAGGGCCTAACAGTAACAGCTCCAAAACAGGGACCCTGAAGCTGCAGGTTCAAATATCTCTGGGGTACACACATGTAGGGTGTATGGCCTTTTCTATTACCCATGACACTAAGTAAATGTTGTTACAGCCTGCCCAGTATGATAATAATGGATATACAATAGGAAAATATCCTCCTACCAATGCTACTTGGCTTGGAATCACATATCATTTAATTGTGGTTGTGATCTGTGGGGTTGCCTAGGGTGCCATGTTGGTGCCACGCTCTGCGAGCATCTTTACAAAATCGACATGGCCATTGTGGGATGCCAAATGCAGTGTAGTCGACCCGTCCTCGGTCTGGGCAGACACGTCGGCGCCGAAATCGATGAGCATCCGTGCGAGATCTACATGGCCATAGCGGGATGCCCAATGCAGCGCAGTCCACCCGTCGTTGGTCTGGGCAGACATGTCGGCGCCGAGATCGATGAGCATCCGTGCGAAATCTACATGGCCATTGCGGGATGCCAAATGCAGCGCAGTCCACCCGTCGTTAGTCTGGGCAGACACGTCGGCGCTGAGATCGATGAGCATCCGTGCGAGATCTACATGGCCATCGCGGGATGCCCAATGCAGCGCAGTCGACCCGTCGTTGGTCTGGGCAGACACGTCGGCGCCGAGATCGATGAGCATCCGTGCGAGATCTACATGGCCATTCTCTGATGCCCAATGCAGCGCAGTCGACCCGGCGTTGGTCTGGGCAGACACGTCGGCGCCGAGATCGATGAGCATCCGTGCGAGATCTACATGGCCATCGCGGGATGCCCAATGCAGCGCAGTCGACCCGCCGTTGGTCCGGGCAGACACGTCGGCGCCGAGATCGATGAGCATCCGTGCGAGATCTACTTGGCCATTCTCCAATGCCCAATGCAGCGCAGTCCACCCGTCGTTGGTCTGGGCAGACAAGTCGGCGCCGAGATCGATGAGCATCCGTGCGAGATCTACATGGCCATTGTGGGATGCCCAATGCAGCGCAGTCGTCCCGTACTTGGTCTGGGCAGACACGTCGGCGCCGAGATCGATGAGCATCCGTGCGAGATCTACATGGCCATTCTCTGATGCCAAATGCAGCGCAGTCCACCCGTCGTCGGTCTGGGCAGACACGTCGGCGCCGAGATCGATGAGCATCCGCGCGAGATCTACATGGCCCTTCTCTGATGCCAAAGACAAAGGTGTTGATGCTCCTTGGAAGCTCCGAGAGTTCACATCCTGTGGGTGCTCAACTGCCAAGATCTTCGCAATGTCGTGTAGACCGCAAAAAGTGGCATAATGCAAGGGGGTACCACGGGGCGGAGACGGCCCTTCGGCTCGTTCGCCTTGCCGGGGCGTTGTTGGGTCATATATCCAGAGCCAGATGGAAAGGTATGGTTTCGTCCGGTCAAAGAGCTGCCTCATCCCTTCCACTGCATCTTGTGACACACCCCCAAAATGGGCATGCTCGATCCAGTTCTTGGCTGCATATTCAGCAAGAGGAAATTCCGTCAGGCTCCGGTTCGTGATGTTCTTCTCCAGGTGCAATAGCACACCCAGACATGCTTGGGTGGCGAAGGTATGAGCAGGTGACATAGAAATATGGTAACGGCGGGAAATATTGTCATGTTTTTCGGCAAACCGGCGAGACGTCAAGAATTCCTTGACCGTGAAGTGAGCGAATTGTACGACTCTAGAGGTTTCGTGAGAAGTTTCGACATTGACAACGGAAAGTAATGTGGAGCAAGCGGATAGGATTGCTTCGACCGGATTTTTCAGGCGCCAATCCTTGTGAAATTTCAGAATTGCCCCCGACTTGAAGTCAAATGCCAGAATCTCCGCCAGTTCTTCAACTCGAAGCGGCCGGTAAGCCACCGTGACACAGACGAGGAGTCGTTGGGCAGATTCCCACTTTGGTTCTTGAATCTCTCGTAGAGTCCGCTCATAGGTCTCATCAAGACTCTCCGGCAGTCCGTTCAGAATATCCTGGATCTTCCCTGGGAAGCAGTTGGTGAGGTATGCAAGTTGACAATCCACCCATCTAAACCTATCCGATGCACGGGTGAGATGGACAAAACAGATGAGGTATAAATGCCTTACATCCCATCCGCTTTTTCTGTCAGCACATCGATCACAAGCTGCCTTTGCTCCGAATTCCAATTTTTCGTATTTTTGTTCGTGTTAACAATTGACTCGATGTACGTCATGATATCCTTTTTTTGTCCACTTTCATCGTGCAAGGAAACGGAACAGAAAGCCAGAGGCTCGAGGATAGCCTTGATGTCCACCTCGGGTCGGCTCGTGACGCATATGCGCAGGTTTGGGAGTTGTGCCTCGACAAGGTCCTCCAAAAATGATAAGAGCTTTTCGCGGGGGGACGACAGAGAAGATGTACTTGGACATTCATCCAAGGCATCTATAACCAGATACACTGGTCGGAGTCCTGGGAGTTTCAATAAATCCATCAAACACTGGACAAGTTTGACATCGCCGGGAGTCTGTGCACCATTGCGGTGTGTCGAATAGAAAGCGGACAGGATATCGTAGTAGGAGTCGGACTGGTCGCACAGCTGGAATAACACCGATGAGAGGAGCCCTGTGACGTGCTTCTTTCTATCCTCCCTGAAGTCGTAGTAAAATATCACAAGTGATGCTCGCCCAGATTTCTGCATAGTCTCGACCTCCTCGATGATCGCGGAACTAACCAAGTTGTAAGTCCGCAAGACAAAAATACGGAAAGTTTAACGTACCAAAGCACGCTCTTTCCAGCGCCCGCTACGAACGGGGGAGGGCATCAGTCTCTGGGAAAATGTAAGCGCTGGGCGACAACTGACGTTTCCCGCTGATCCATAGGAGCGAACTCGGTCTTGAATCTTTCCATTCTGAGAGTGTGTTGCCCTTAACGAACCACGCCCCGGTCTCGCTGTGCCGTGATTCGCGCGCTGTGTTGAAGTTTTTCCAAGGATCGGGGGGAGACAGCCACTTTTGAATATTATTCAATAACTCGTCACCTGCAAGGGTCTCTCAGCCTTTCAAGCAGTAATACTAATGTCAAGAGGTAGCTGACGCTTTGACTTGTTCATATCACCTGTCGTTCGGTCTAGCACCCAGTCAGACTCAGACACGGAACTTGCTCGTTATCGTCAAGAAACATTAAACGTACCGGGGGCATTCCGGACACCGTCAATGGACGCTCCATTCCGGAAACGTATTCAACACACGGCGGATCACAATCCGAGGGCTTTCACTCACCATCAATGGCCCTGAGAATCTGAGCTCCGACAGCCAGAACCTCTTCTTGTTGGAGTCTGTCAAGCCTCTGACGTGCTTTGTTGATATCCTTGACCCCGAAAAAATTCTTCACCCATTTGACTGCATCACACTGCGCTGAGTAAAGTAACATATTGGCGAGGAATGACTCACGCGAACGTCGCTTCTCGAGCTTTCGCGTCACGAGAGCAAGCGTGGAAATTAGCCCCACCATCAACTTGACCACTGTCTTGTCCAATGCAGGCGTAGAGTGGGACGTCTCAACATATACTCTGAGACGATCGATGAAACTTTCAATCGACTCGAGCATCTCGGCGAGTGCATCGCAACTCGTGATTACGCCATTGGCCGCCTGATTGACCTGGACGTCAGAAGGGTATCTACGGACGAAGCTAGGAATGGTACATACGACCAGTAGGATACCGAGGGTAGAATTTATCGCTTTCGTATGTGGGAGTAATTCCTTGAAAAAAGGTAAGAAATGTAAGACAGGCCTTCAGGACCTTCAAATTTTGGCGTACCAGGCCTGCGCCGTCGGCGGCGGATGCGACGGCAGAAACCGGAGTTAAAATTGATACAGTAGCCTTGATAGACTTGAAGATTCTATTACGCTGTCGAAAATCATCGAAGGCCTGGGTTTTGTCTTGTAGTAAGATGGTAATGTCATCGATAGTGTGGCAACGCTGTAGTCGGGTAGCAAGCGAATCTTCCCAGTCAGCCAATGTGATGCCGGCCTTCTCCTCATAATCCTGTAAGGCAGACTCTAGAAGCGCTTGGAAACGAGCCGATGCTGGCTGGTCGGTCATATCACGAGTGGGAAATGAATATGGGAGGAGGACTGGTTCTCGGAGACAACACAATGGTGAGAGTCACGGACAGCGGGGCGTGGTGGGTCGAGGGTTTGGGTTAAGAGCGAGGGTCAGGGCACTTCCCCATCGCCCATCGATGTGTTCCATGTTCTCACGCAGACATGAGGTGATTGAGTTTGATTGATCAGGTGATAGCTTGAAATAGATGGGCGCAAGTCGGGATCCAGCGCCGAAATGTTTTGGTCTTCTTGTAAGGTATTCTACGGGATTGCGCCACGGAATATCGTACGATAGTCACGGAATCGGCCTATCTCGACCACGTGACAACCCTTCCGCGCCAACGCAACACGTCAGCACCTCGCCACCATCGCACGCCGCACCTCCTTTCACCTCAAAAACAACAACGCGCGCATCGGCGGCATCGCCTCGACAGTCGAATCCCGCCCAATATCTTACCACATCGCTGAACACGCCACCTATTCCCCTTTCCGATGGCCCAAGCACTCCTTCGGCCTTCCTTTCTCACCAAGCCGACGGACAAAGCACGGCGCTTGGACCTCGCGCCCGTGGTTGCGCCCTCGATACAACAAACTCGTTTCCTATGCAGTATTTTTCTGATTTCCACTTACACTCGTTCGTCGTGTACTTGTTCCTATCGCTGTATAAATACCTCGCGCCTAGCCTCGCCGATGGGGCGTGCAATCAGGGCAATCGAAGCCGAGTTTTCCCCCTCTCTTGTGTGCTCTTCTCACTCCCTTTCGCCATCTGATCGACCCCAAACCGGGCATCGCACGTCGCCCAACACAGTTATTCGCACATCTCGTACACGTCGGCGGTCGAGCGGTTAACCGTTTAACACCCGCCAATCCCCCCTCCCTTTCTCACTCCATCGTGCGCCCTCGTCTCGGGAGGTGACGTTGGTTCTATTCCCCTAAATCCTTCCTATTGAACTCACAAGCGCGGACCGTCGGTCTGCGATATCGTCTAGTACGAGTATATTATTGAACATTGGAGAGCCCGGAAGGGTGGAGACGCCGGATGCCCCAGGGGCAAGAAAGTGACAAAGTACCAGTGCGGTAGTGAGAAGAGGTGGCGGGAAGGGGAAGACCGTGGAGTGATGTTCTGACTCGCCAGTTGCTTTTTGACTTGCTTGGAGACATCGGACATGGCCTCGGGGCAGAGGAAATAGTATTTTGATCAGGACGCGGAATAAAAACCCAGGGGTCCACTGTATCTATACACAAACAGGATGCACCAATATTATTGCTCAAGAAATACGAAGTACGACAGGTCATCGCCGTGCTTCGAGTGGCATAATTGCATAGGCATGTCCGATTTGGCTTACCTATCCGGCGGGGCGCTTGCTCCGGAGTTTAAGCCTACGGTGGTGAGAGTACAAGTCACCGGGCACACTTCCCGCAACGCCCGAACCTTCTGGGATAGACTGCTGCGTCCCTTCTAGTATTACTCTTGCACCATTTCAAACTCTAGTAACCCACGAGAGATATTTGCCGATATTTGTCGATATTGTTGTTTTAACATGGGAGTACTAGGGAGTACTAGGGACAGGGAAGGACTCCGAGTTGTGGTGGTGTTGCGCCAATTCTTGCGGCGGTCCCCAAACGCAGCCCTCAAACGCCCACAGGCGCTGCGCGCCTCAGTGATGCAGCCAATGTACCATCCACGTTCTGTCCATCGATCTGGCTGTTATATCACAGTCTCCATGACCCCTGCCAGTGCCATTGCTCTGCAGGGTGGTGTTGCAGTTCCCGGCGTCAAGGTTCAGGATTGTCAAGGAAGTCGATACCCTTGCGAACCTTGGTAAACGGGGTGAATTCGTCGTTAAGTCTGTCCAATGTGCTCCGATACTACTGGGAGAAACAGGAAGCGTAAGTGCCTCTCTTGCGTATAACCTCAAATTAGTGTGACTGACTACATTCAGGACTGCAGAGACATTCCTGGATGATGGGTGAGCCTTTTGGGGAGATTACTGGCATCAACGCCACGGTCTCTGATGGCTCCAATCCGTAGATGGGTCCGCACGATGACGATGTCGAATACAACACCGAGGGCAACGTCTATGTTGTCGGTGGCCTCAATTAAAGGTGATGATGAGAAACTGGCGTCAAAGGTGGCGTCGATTTTTTTTTGATGCAATTCCGAAATACCCCAGTGGGAAGTTGCTCCGGCGCGTACTCCGTAAGAAGGCGAGGGTAGACCACGGTGTTAGTGATAGAAGGCGACCCTGTGAACTCTATTAGTCTTGTCTCAAAAGCACACTCTTTTTCCGAAGGGCGCAGCCCGAATCGAATCACGGAGTAGCTGGCCCTTGAGCTGGCCACGTGGGTGCATGTTAGATCATATACAGTGTATCTTATTTCAGTTTGATGCAGTTGTACCGATCCGATTCTGACGATCTCGTGAGTTGTGAACGCCCATGGCAGCGTAATCCAGATTCTTTCTACTGGCTCGCGGCCAGAGGATGACGTGAGTGACATGACTTGTCATACCCAGAAGTAAAATGAGGCCAACACAATGCCAGTAGGTGAATAGAGACGATGATGCTAATACGGCCTGATAAAAGTGAAACTCAGAATGTAACCACGTGGAAGCACGGAAGCCTTAAAACGGAAGCTTTAAATTTAGCCGTACTCCTTGGGCGTCGTATTGATGATTTGTAGCAGTACTGTACTTGTACTCGTGGACGTCCATAGAGCCCAGGCCCAGGGGTCTACTCTATTTTTCACCCCACACAGGATAACTGGCCGCCGAAGTCTGTCGATCACTTCAACTGCGTATTCGAGGGCTCTGGGGTCATTATGAGTGGAGCCTGTGAAGATGGAGCACCGGGACAGGACAGACCTGGGACGGACAACGGTCGACAAACTGGCGGTGGCGCTCGATTGAAAAAAAAAATTAAATGCGCATCAACACCATGTCTGAAAATATATCCACTTTGGTCCATTTTCCCCTCAAGTTGCCTCAACGCTCCAAACTTCAATGTAGACTCGTACAGTACTAGGCTGAGTGGCATATTTCCTGATAACCGGGTGCCCCGTCATCCCCTTAATTCATCATAGGTCCGCCGTAGGGGCTGGGCAAGGGGTACTGTACGATGCACGAGTAAGCTAGTGGAGGTGGTCTGGCGCGTGTTGAATGGCATGGAAGCATGCGCAGCATTCGATCAGTAACAAACTTGAACGCCACGATCCTGCTTCCCTTTCGATCTTCTAAGCTTTTCTAAATATAACGTTCTGCCATGCGTGGCAGTGGCAGAAAGAGATTCAGAGTAAGGGTGATCAAATGCCGCTAAAATGCAAATTTTTTCCAAACGGAATAATGATCGACCTTTTTGTTTCGGAACTTTCCGAGTCGGCGCTTTGATACTCGTCGACACAATACAGTATCCCCTGGTCACGGTGCAGAAGAGCGCAGACACACCATGCGGACAACTGTAGCGAATAGCGCCTTGACTGTGTGCCCAATCACCACAGTTTCGGCTCACTTTTCGAACTGCATTCTTCTAAATTTCTCGCATACAGTTGACCTGCTCATAGCACATCATCGGCTAATGGTGCATAGCTCAAAGTGCGTAGCTTCAAGCAGTCCCACATGGGTGGACTTCGGCAATCATACCTACTCATATTCTACAACTCCAGCATTCTAACACTGCACCTCGATCAACCTGCTTGGTCCCTTAGGTGATAAGGTTTAGGCATACACGCTTTTCCAGGTGATGAGAGAATTTTCACAGCTGAGGCATTGGGATTTGACAACTACATGGTAGACGAATCCTACCTCGATGTCGATCGGAGGGACGCCGATCTGGCAGGTAGCCTCAGTCACTTGGTCATGCCTGTTGGCCATCTCGTTTTTGCGGTAGGCAGGACTCTGGTGAGCCCATGCCGCCTCACCGGACCCAGCACAGGTACTCACTAGTCAGATACCAAGGTTAATTTCTCGCACTAGCTCGAAACCCCTTTGCCAGTGGCCTTTGTACCCCCATACAGATTCATTACAGATGAACTGAGCCTTCGAAAACGTCTCCTGCTTTCAACAGCGCTCAAATCCTTAATACGTTTCACAGATCGATCGTACGAGATTTGGAGCAACTCCGCTCCAAATCGCAGATTATCGGCGGATTTGTGGCGGGATGCAAGGTACATCGTAACTCAACTGCGAGCAGATAACGTTACGATCGTCTTAGTGTGCGGATCTCAATTCGCACTCACCAGATGATTGCTCCAAACAGTTGGAAGAAACTACAACTGTTCCACTGATGCGCCGCAAGACGTCTTTACCATCTTAGGAAAGTGGTTTTTACTCCTCAGTACCTTGCTCTCCTTCGCATTTAAGGGCCATGAATGCACCACCATCCTTCGTGACCCAGCCCGACTAGTCACGATGTCCGCTGTGTCGCTTCTGACGTTGGAAACCACTGCGATCATTTTGTCCTCTTTGTCGGGCCTCTTCGGTGAGGCTCATCGTTCTACTACTATGGGCTAGTTCTGAACCTCTTCTCTCGATGAACAGGTATATACGTGGTCCTCTTTGTGCTTGCGGTATGGTCGACGTACCGACAAGGCACGGCGTCATCGAAGAGACTCAGATGGGTCACAATCGTCCTGTACGTACAAACAACGTCGATGTTTCATGTGTCTCACCCCCTTGCGTAGTTTCCTAGACCTCCTCATCCATTTTACCACACGCTCCCTCCAGTTCGCCCGCGCACGCCTTCAGATAGAGACTGACGCAGAAATGCGGAAGTGGGGAATACCTCTGGTGTTTCTTGGCAAGTAAGTCACCTGAGAATCACCACCCCCCATAGGTGTTGATGTGTGTGTACGTGCACTTTCTAGTATCACAACGACCATTAGTGTGAGTACCATGTGTTCTCGGCCTGTTTAAACCCATATTCAGTCGTCTCTTGCAGGGTTTTATATCCGATGGGACCCTCGCATGGCGGTTCTACGTCGTTTTTAACAGGGAACGATGGGCCCTAATTTTGCCTACGGCTGCGGTTATCTTTAATGCTTGTGAGTTGCCTGTGCACCTGCAACAGTGATTCCGAGCTCACCACGCGTTTAAACATAGGCCTCTGTTGGTCTGCGGATTTTGAGCATCTGGCGTATTATGCCAGGCCAGAATTCTATTTGAACACGCTGTTGCCCGTGACTATGGACATCGCGATGGTCTGGGGATGGTCCATGTTCTTCTGCAATTCGCTGATGACTGGCGGGATTATATACAAAATTCTGTGAGCTGGCTCGTTTGTCATGCATGTGAAGGTTCTAACTGGAACACCTTAGGTGGGCCGGCAACGGCGTGCAGGCTCTGCGCGATGGCAGGAGAACGACTTCTTTCAGCAGATACGCCACCGCTCTCCGTGCCATCATCGAGTCCGCCTTTGTGACTTGGATTGGGATTCTCCTCTGTGAGATTGGGATGCTCGGTCCATCAAAGGGCCACGTCGTGGTACTCCTATGCATTTTAATTCACGATGCGCAACTGAAGGGGACCTATAGCTGAACCAAAACCTCGGGGATATCATGCTCTCCATCATACCCGTATTCTTTGTACGCGACTTTTCTTTTCGACTACCTTCCGGTAGATGTTCATCTGTTCTCAGGGAATCTCACAAACCTTGATCACGGCTCGTTTGGGCCTCGTCAGGGAGTCGCGTGCGGGGACTAATGACTACCCTATGTCACCGCAGGTTCAGTCAGGGCAGTCGCGATCCGGACAGAGACCAACCACATTCAACATTTACACGAATGTGACTACTCATACCGACTATCAAGGAGAGACCAAAGTAGGGGCGATTGAAGAGGACAAGAAGGCTGAGGTTTAATTTTGCGTCGTTGATATCTTGTTTCTGTATTGGGCTTCGGCGATTCCTTATATTTACTTGTATTTATCTCGATCCTAAAACGCTCCCTACTACAGTAATCCCGTGTTGCTTAATTAGCGAGACGTCCGCTTGCGAATCGGTACCGTGACTTGTTCTGCCTCAAGATCACTCAATGCCATTATACGTTTCAGTGGTCACGGTGGTCAGTTATCAATGGCAGAATGAGTGTATAGGTACATATGTCCGTAAGGACCAACAGCTTGAGACAAGTCTACCATCATGGCGGCGTATCGAAGTCATATCGGTGTTACAGATGACATGATGACACGGCGGCGACGGGCAGGAATGGAATGAAGCCAGAAGCCAGGTTGACTGCAGGTTATTCTTATTTATTAATAAAGTGACATAGAGATATTGGACAGTTAATTGACCGATAGGCAGACCCAATTATTCGTTCCCTGCCGCCATGTGACGAGGGCAACTTCAGTTGGACGCAGTATCACTGTCATATCTCCATCGCGTCCTCCATGATCCTCCATGACAACCTGTGGCCAGGAGGCCCGGGACAGCCCGGGATAGGCAGGAGGCGGAATTGCGTAATCCTTTTTCATCACCTCTTCTCACTAACACCAGCTACACTACCCACAACCTCAAACCCTTGTCGGTTTTCGATGAATGCGTAGAGGTCCAAGAAGCTACAGGGTTAACGCAAATGATATCCTTTTGGATCAAACTGACGTGCCGGACTGGCCTCTACATCAGGAAAAAGGTCCCATGATAATTTGGGGTTATTAGTGGTAATTATGAGTACTTCGATGATAACTTAGATTATCGCTTGCTAGCTTGCCGCCAGTATTCAAGCCTTGGTTATTTTTTGATTATCGTATTTTCCTTGCATTATCGCTGAATGATTCCGAAAATGTTCACACATATTCACACATATTTTGCGACAATAAATGATATTATCGATGAAATAACTTCTTGGCCACACTACCACAATGGTACAAGAATGCAGGCCATTGTCCACTGGTATCATTGATACCAAGTCACATAGGGAGAGATAAGGAACAACTGTAATGACGGAACAAACAAGATAACTAGAACAATACAATGAACAAGATAACTTGACGACTGGGTATAGAGGCCCATTGTTGAACTGAATTAAGTCAGTAAATGTTACGCACGGACTCTGCGTATTTGTAAGGACTGCGACAAGTACTTACGAGTAAGCGTTTAGAGTCTACCTTTAGTTATAAAGGTCGCACAGTTACGTTAGTGCAAAGCTAAGTTAAGACTAACTTAGATAGTATAGCAGACTCTAGGTGCTTGACTTAGAGCGCGAGAGGAATTGCTTAGAGTGATGGGAACGGGAGTGAACGCTCTAAGGAGCTTTAGGTCCTGGGATTACTGCAGAGACCAAGTCTGGAGAGTTGGAGGCTCTTCAGAAGGTCTTATATACATGAGCTACCTAGTCATCTATCTAACGAGTCAAGGAATGCACAGCAAGCCTTGGTAATGGATGAGTAAGTAGTTACTAAGGTAAACTATCATATGCAAGAGAGATTACAGTCCGCAGTGGAGAACTGCTTCACGCGTTAGAGATATACCGAAGGGTATGACTCTGAATGAGTCGAAGTGACTTGTACAGTATGGCTGATGTAATGCGTGAGAGTAGTGGTCGGAATAGGAAGGTACTGTGGCTGTAATGTAATTAGTACGCGTTAAGTGATAACTGCTATGTATCTAGATAACGGGTAAGTCCGAGAATGCGGGAAAGCGGTAACGTGGACCGGGTATCGTACTAATAAGGAAGGAGAGCTGATATAAGCGAATGCGCGTCGTTAAGTGGTACTTAACTGCGTAAATGCTTGATAAATCGAAGGAGCTGTAACAGTAAATCCGCAAAACAAGAGTATGCCAACAACTTACAATGGGACTTGTGAGACGACTGGTGTTGAAACCAACACAATTGCAATCCTTCTATCCTTCCATGTCTTCAAGGTCAAGGTCCGCAATTGGAATGGCTGTGTTCACCTCTGCTGCACTAAAGGTATAATAACATATCAGTGATGGTGCCACAAATCTGTCAACTCAACTCACACCTTGCCTGATCATATATATCCAACATCATGAGGTGGAAGGCACCAGAGCGATGCTCCCGAATATGGTGGAATGTGTTGATGTGGCCCAGATAAACATCAAGGTACGAATTCGCTGAGAATTCGGATGGGTGATGCCTTCCTGAATGCCATTCCTGAATGGCAGCATAGAGCTATTACGCTTGTTAGTATTGGGTTACATAGACATAACAGTACTCACCGCTGTGGCCACTAGAGCCACCATCGGGATTGGGACCTCATGCTTCAATATCCCATCATCACCCATAGATGTTGGGAAGTGACTATATGTATATTTCAGTGCAAGATCTGTTGCATTGAAGAAAAAAAAAAAAAAATGATGTACTCTTCGAATCGATATGCATAGGAAGTAGTGCCTGGACCAAAATAAAGCTCCTTTATAACCGAGATGATCTGGGGATTGCGATAGGGATGTGTGCGCAATGGAAGCCCTCTAAGCGGGTCACTCTAACAGAACTTGAGTCAGTGTAGACCAAGAAGTAAAATAAATAAATTACATTGACCGCCATTGGGAAGGTGTAATGGTACATAGACAATTGTCTTTCAACCACTTGTGCAATGTTGGGGCCCGATCCTAGCAAGAAAAACATGAGATGTATCATCCTAGCACATCGCTCTTTGACCTCCCCTTGGAAAAGGGGAATCCACCCGCGGGGCTAAGTGCATTGGTCATCAACGCATATTCGAAATGAGTGACCAGGGATGGACTCACCAGGTGACACATTTTGGACAGGTACTCATCGTCCAACTCAAGCCAATGCCTAATATTTGCCACCCTCAGCAAGTGGGACTGGGTCGCAACGCCAAGCGCTTCAGAGATCATGGAATGAGTCAGAGCAGGGTCTGGAAATGCATGAATGAATAGCAGAGACGCTCGAAGATGCTCGAAGGCATCTTGAAAGATCGAACGTATCAGAGGGGACTGGACAGTGAGCATGACTTTGTTAGTTCCTGGAAACAGGATGATCTCAGTATCAGATGGCCATTTGTAGTCAGCCCGGCGAGTAGCAGTGGATGGAAAGGTGCCGGACTCATGTGACGAGGCATCATTGCTGGCCTGCGTTGTACTAAGAATGCTTGCGCTCGATCCAGTAGCAGACTTGTGCCATGATGGTATCTAAAAAAATGTCTTTAAGTCAATATTCACCGAAAGAGTTAAAGGGGACAGGGGACATACCTCAGCAGCCATTGCAGCCGACGTTTTGGAGGGGTTGGGGCCATCGTTGCATGGCTCATCAAACCATTCAGCCTTGGTCTCTATGTCACTATCATTACCATCATGTCCACCAAGTTGGCTGGCTACACTGGCAATGTCAAAGCGGCCATGGGCACGATTGTCAAGATGGGGTGCAGAGAGGTTGTTACGGCCAGGATAGAAAGACGACACTGAAAATTTTCACAACCACACGGTCAGGTGACAATCAACAAATGTGATTAGTAAGGTGGCAACTCAACTCCGATTCAACGACTTGTTATCGTTGTTGTCCTTGTCCATCAGGCCAATTGTCTCAACTACAGTAAGTTGCCCTTGCTGAGCTGTGTCACCTTGACCCACTAACTCTGGCTGAACAGGATGGCCGTGAACTGGGCCTAGGATTGTTGCTCAGTTTCAATTCCCTATGTTCACAAGACATGCAC